>Ga0206878_10008_pt2 | contig 78728 bp, 81 predicted proteins | sample Alteio_BWOrgCont_8_FD_152621 | JGI IMG/M metagenome (GOLD analysis project Ga0206878, IMG submission 152621) | Enriched cells from forest soil in Barre Woods Harvard Forest LTER site, Petersham, Massachusetts, United States -... | ecosystem: Environmental > Terrestrial > Soil > Temperate forest >... | reverse complement strand
GTGCGACCGTCACTGCCATGGGTGTGTTTTCAGATATTTTAAGACTGCTGAATTATTTGCCTTACTGAGACAGGAGCCATAATGAAAAAAGCAGGACAGAGGCCAGACAACATCACGGTCACAGCACCTGCCACCATTGCCAATCTGGGTGCCGGATTTGATCTGCTGGGTCTTGCGATGGAAGCCCCCTGTGACACCATCACCGCCTCGCGTCTTTCTGTCCAAAAGCTGGAATTCGTGAGTGATCCTGCCTTTCCGGAACTGCCTCTCGATACCAGAAATGTAGCCTTTTATGTCGCAAAGAAAGTCTACGATGCCATTTCACCAGACACAGGTGCAGAAATCCGCCTGATCAAAAAAATCCCTCCAGGCTCCGGGATGGGAGGATCAGCTGCGAGTGCCGCAGCTGCAGCGGTCGCCATCAATACGCTTTTTGGCTCGCCATTTTCGCGCGAAGAACTGTTGCCCTTTGTGGTCCAGGGAGAACGGCTGGCATCCGGCAGTCCCCATGCAGACAATGCTGCCCCCGCACTTTTGGGTGGGCTGTGCCTGTTATCTCCCGGAAAACAGATGGAAGTATTGAGACTGCCTGTGAGTGAGCGGTTTTACTGGACGGTGGTATTACCGGCCTGTGAATGCAATACACGGGAGATGCGCAATCTTCTGCCGAAAATGCTCTCGCTTGCCACGCACACCATGCAGGCAGGCTGTCTGGCCACACTTGTTTCGGGTCTGATCACAGGCCAGTCAGAATGGGTATCCCGTGGGCTTCATGATTTAATCGCAGAACCGGTGCGTGCCATTCATATTCCGGGATTTGCGCAGGTACGCGAGGCAGCCCTTGACTGTGGTGCGCTCGGCTGCAGCATTTCCGGATCAGGTCCTGCAATGTTTGCAGTCGCAGATACTGCAAACACAGCTGGAACCATTGCAGATGCCATGCAGCAGGCTTTTCGGGAGGCAGGGCTCGCATCGAATGCCCATATTTCACCGGTCAATACCAAAGGGACTCTTTGTACGGAGCAATCTCTATCATGACTTCAACCATCCAGTATGCGAGCACGCGTGACAGGCATTCTTCATTTTCATTTACCGATGCAGTGCTTCGGGGACTTGCACCCGATGGCGGGCTGTTTGTGCCAGATCACCTGCCCAGGCTGCCAGAGGGTGTCTGTGCGCGCATCATGACGGCAAAAAGCCCTGATCAGCCTGGAGTTTTTTTGCTGGAAGATCTGATCCCGCAATTTTCTGCGAATGAAATTGCTGAAGATTTGCGGGACAGCCTGAATTTCCCAATCCCGCTTGTACCCCTGTCTGACAATTTGTGGCTGCTTGAAGTGTTTCATGGACCAACGCTTGCCTTCAAGGATGTGGGTGCGCGCTCCATGGCGCGCATACTTTCACGCATTGTGCGCAAAATGCGGCGGGAAGCCAGCATCCTCGTGGCAACTTCGGGAGATACAGGCAGCGCGGTTGCGCATGCGTTTCATGGTGTGCCGGGTATACGGGTCTATGTACTCTATCCAGGCGGACTCATCACGCCGCTTCAGGAAAGACAGATGACTACTCTCGGAGACAATATTGTTGCACTCAAAGTGCAGGGGAGTTTTGATGACTGCCAGCGCATGGTCAAGACCTTACTTGAGGACAAAAATCTTTCCGAAGAAAGCGGGAATATTTTGTCGACGGCGAATTCAATCAATATTGCGAGACTCTTGCCGCAGATGATTTATCACAGTTTCGGTATTGCCCAGCTGAAAAATAATTTTGGGAAGGAAAATCCGCTGATGAGCATTCCGAGTGGCAATCTCGGTAATCTGGTTTCAGCGGTATATGCCCATGCGCGCGGATTGCCTGTCAAACATTTTATTGCCGCCACCAATGAAAATACTGCCTTTCCGGATTTTCTTGAAAGCGGTCACTATGAGGCGCATGCATCAAAACCCACGCCATCCTCCGCTATGGATGTGGGCAATCCCAGCAATCTGGAGCGTCTGCAGGCCTTTTATCATGACAGAATGGGTGAAATGCGCTCTGCCATCACGGCCATTCCCATCAGTGATAAAAAAACACTCGAAACCATTCGACAGGTGTACCAGAAACACCAGTATATTGCAGATCCCCATACTGCAGTGGGCATTGCCGCAGCAGAAGTATTTCGGCAAAAACATCCTGAATACAAAAATCATCCGGTGATTGTCACAGCGACTGCACATCCTGCAAAATTTCCGGATGTGATCCGAAAAGCACTCGGTGAGAATGTAAAAATGGAAACACCAGAACGCCTGCAAAATATTAGCACAAAAGCTTCACACAGCCTCTCCATTCCTGCGGATGTGAAGGCTTTGCGAAAGCTGCTTTTGGAAGAAAGCCGGGCACGGCGCGCCGTGCCCCTACAAAACATCGACAAAACAGATTTGCCGTAGGGGCACGGCGTGCCGTGCCCAAGCTGTTAAATCGGCGTTTCAAATATCCGCTCAATATTTTCAGAAAGGGATTTCAGCGAATAGCGCTGCAGCAGATAATTGCGCAGGCGGGAAGAAATGGCCGATTTGACAAACATTTGTCTGGCCAGATTGCGGGAATCATCCTGGGCAGCGATCACCCGTGGCTCGCGTCTTTTTTGATAAAGCTGAAGTGCCCACTCAAGATGATAAACATCCGTCCGGGTCAGCTCATCTGCAAGCACTGCTGCAGATTCCATGGCCATGGAAGCTCCGGCATCGGAGGTGGGCAAAAAACCCGCCGCCGCATCTCCGAGCAACACCACGCGTTTTTTGAACCAGCCTTCAACCCGGCCATCAGCAAGTGGCCAGTACTGCATGTCGGACTGCTCATCCTGGGGAATCTGTTCAAACACCACTGGATATGCCTTGACCAGCTCTGCCATGGCCTGGCGGATACCACTGCGCAGTCCAGGATAAGGGCGGGTTTTGCCTTTTTCTGCAGGCATGATGGCAAAAGCCCCAAATTTATACTCCGTTGGATAAATCCCGAGCATGTGGCCCGCACCCCAAAACTCCATGGCCGTGCCCGCCTGCAATCTGGGATCATCTGTCCACCACAGCCACCCGCCCCAGCCGGTATCAAAAACACTGTACTCCTCCGGCAGCCAAAGGAGTTTGCGCACCGTTGAATTCAGACCATCTGCACCCACCACCAGATCATATTCACCACTGCTGCCATCACTGAAAGTCACCTGGACTGTCTCTCCAAGCTGTTCAATGGCTGCAACCCCTAACCCCATCCTCAGGGGAAGATCGTGGCAACCCTCCATCAGCACCCGCAACAGCGTCCCGCGGGTACACGAGCGATTGGGGCCCCAGGGCGCAAAAACCTGCTTCAGGGAAAACTGGTGGATTACTTCGCCGGCACCCGTACACATGGCATAGGTATCCGAAGGCACACTGTGCTCCAGAAATGCCTCGATGAGCCCAGGGCCGTACAAAATTCGGCTTCCGAGAGGATAAATGCCCAGCATATAGCCAGGCCTGAAAATATCCTTTTTTTGTTCAATGACTTCCGGCTGAAAACCCCGCTGCTTCAGAAGGCCGGCAAGCGTCAACCCCCCAATTCCTGCACCGACAATCAGAATGCGCACTGGTCTTCACTCCCTGGGCTGGATATTTTATGGATTATAGCGCCTCCGCCTAAAGTGTTATACTAAGACAGGCATGGATGCGAATTGCACAGGGAGTGGCCAGATGAAACCGGGAATATGGCTGGTATCAGGGATCGTATTGTTAATGGCAGGGATGACGAAAAGTGCATTGGCGGACTGTGGAGGGGGGCGTTATGAAGAATGCGCAGACCCTTACTGTTTTTCTTCCACCTGCCCCATGACACGCGAGCATTGCTGCAGGGATTTTGGCAACATTGGTGCACTGAACGATGCACCTGCACCCAAAATCAGAACCACAATGCGTGAAACGGTCTGGAAGGGTGACTGGAAGTAATATTGACACAATCAATGATTCGATTGGGAGGAGGAAAAAATCATGAACTATTTTCTGAGAGATGAACAGGATCTGGAGAATCTGCTGCGGCTCATGATCCAGTCAATGAAAGACAATAATCTTCTTCCAAAAGGCTGCGATACAGAAAAATTGCTGGAAAATGCCAAAAAAGCCATTATGGATGTTTTTGGCGAAGCCTCCAATGTGCCGCAGGCACTGTTTCAGGGCGACCAAATGAAAAAAACCTGGGGCCTCGTTATTGATCTCGCGCATCCCCTGCCTGAAATCAAAGGCACAACGCCCGAGATGCTGCGCTCCATCCAGGCACATCTTGCCCTTGGCGAAATGGTTCAGGACAAAAATGACAACAAGGCAAAAAATCTGCCGGAAATGAAAAAAAATCTTTTGCTGGTGCTGGAGCAGATCAACAAACAATTGCCACCGGGACAGAGGATGGATGCCAAAGAGCTCAACAAACTGGCCAACAAGCTCCTCTTCACCATTGCTCCTGTTCCCAACGTTGCCAGCCTCCCCAAAGATCTTCAGGAAGGACTGGATGAACCGCTCAATCAAAAGGAAATGGTTTTGGTGCAAATGTGGGGTGCCTCGAGGACAGGAATTCACATTGCAATTCCACAATACCCTGGCAACCTGATGGGCATTTCCAACTTTCCTCCCCTGCCTGCCGCGATACCCGGCATACCAGGATTTGAATATCGCGTTGATGAAACTCTCAACCAGCAGGCGAAAGATGAAGCCCAGGAAAGCACGAGGCGCAGCAACCTGCTGCACAAATCTCCTTCCCCGACACCGCTCGGCACTGCTGGCGGCGGGCATTAAATGAACTGGATCCCGCGCATAAAGCGCGGGATCAACTGCGGGATCCAGTGTCAGGAAATAAAAAACAAACAGGATATTTCTCTTATGAACCGGATTTTTTTTGTTGCGTTTGCACTTGTTTGCAGTTTTCTTTCTATCTTTCCCTTCCCCGCAATTGCCGCACCGCATATTATTATTTTTGGTGACAGTCTTTCGGATGCCGGCATGAATACCTCCACATCAGACCAGGGCAATAATACTTGGGCACTTGCCGAGGGCAAAATCGGCGCGCCCATTACCAGTCTTGATCCGCAAACACTCACACATCCACTCTGGATCAACACGCTGGTGAGTGAAAATTTCAAGGGTGAGAAGCTTTATCCCATACGCATTGCCCAGATGCGTTTTCTCGATCCTGGCACGCACAGCATCAGTTATGCTTTTGCATCCGCTGAAACCGGGGATCATTTTCTAAATGACATTTCCGGCGAAAAAATTCCCCCGCTGGTGGATGCTGCCTGTCCGGCGCCCGGAAAAATCAGCGAACATCTTGCCTGTGTGCCAAGTGTCATCAAACAGGTCAAAATGTATCTGGATGCCGTGCATCATGTGGGACCTTCTGATATTTTTATTATCTGGGCCGGTGGCAATGACCTGTTCAACAATGTCAAAAAACTGATTGGCGTATTTGATCACAAAAAAACCGAAAAATTTCCTGACGTGCTTTGGCAAAAGATCAACGCCACGCTGTCTTCTGAAAAGACTTCAGCCACTGATGAATCCCTTTTCCCGTCTTTTTCGCATCCTGTTTACAATCTTTTGGCTGCCAAAGATCTTTTGATAGCAAGAGGCGCCACCGCCGACCAGATTTATGTAATCGACCTGCCGGATCTGGCCAAAACACCTGCGGGTGTCGCGCTTTCTGGGGGCAACAGTGCAATTTTGAAAGTGGTTCACGGAATTACAACTGCATTCAATACAAGTCTCAGGCTCGCACTTTCTCATGATCCATTCAATAAACACAACCTGCCAGCCGCGCATATTCTTTCATCCCATGATCTGCTGAATGAAATATTTGCAAATCCCGAAAAATATGGCATGACCCATCTGTCCGACAATTGCGTGAAAGACGGCATGGCCCCCCGCTGCCCTGGATATGTGTTTTTCAACGACAAACATCCCACGGCCCCCATGGGGAAAGTTCTTGGGGAATGGATAGCAAAATCCCTCTCTCTACCTGCCGCGACTTGTTCGCGGCATCCAGACAGTCAAGACGAAAAAAAGCAGCCACCAGGGCTGCTTTTGCAATCAAAATCTGATACAGGGATCAGGTGAAGTGATAGATCAGACCCAGCATGAACTGGTAATCGGAGGGAGACCATTTCGTGCCAAGCGATGAAGTAAACGAATTATAGCTGGTATACGTATACTCCCCTCTCAGACTCAGGGCATTGCTGATGACCGTCTCCATACCAACCCCATAATTATATCCACCCTGCGTGGATGACTTGCTGGCACTGGTACTTCCTGTACCAGTAACAGTCATGGTTTCCGTTCCTTTCAGACTGGCCCAGTTATACCCAAGACGGACATAAAACAGGGAACTGTCATTGAGCTTCAGCCCGGGCAGAATACTGATGCCGTAACCTGTCCCAACAGTAAATTTGGTGTTGTATGTCGAGGTAGCAGTGGAATTTGAATGTCCCTGGCTTTCGGAGGCATTGCTGTCATCGACAAACAGTTCACCGCCAAGATAAAAAGAATTACTGAAATATTGGCCATAGCCGGCAAAAATACTGCCTACCCAGCCAGTTGCACTGAGGGGAGGATTACCGAGGATGGTGACGCCACCAAACGTCAGATTGGTATTACGCCTGACAGAATACGAGTCACGGCCAACTGCCAAACCGGCATAGAAACCATCACTCAAATTTTTACAGGGCATGACAGCAGGTGCTTTATAGCCCTTGTAATCTGCACCAGCAGCAAAACTGGTCAATGGAGTGACAAATACAGAGGTAGCAACCAAAACAGGAACAAATACGGATAATCTGATTTTCGTGCGCATGAGACATATTCCCTTATGAAAATGACATCAAACCATAAGTTACCACCCCGACATGGCCAGTGCAATAGACATCCATTTATCCCACCCTGCCCATAATATCCGCCAGCTGTTTCAGACCACTCTCAAAAGGAAGCACATGGATGCCATCATGGAACTCTTCATGATCTCCGCCGTAAAGCAGGTAACATTTGGCCATGGGGTAATCAGACGAAAATGCCCGTAACCCGGTCAGATCAAACCGGTTGATCGATCTGCCGCGTTTTATCTCAAATGCAAGCAGACCCTTCTCTCCATATGCCACAAAATCCACTTCTGTCTGATTGCCTGTACGCCAGAAATATAGCTGATATCCCAGCCTGAAATAATCATTGAATGCCCGCAAATGAAGCAGAAAAAGCGTTTCCAGACATGCGCCTTCCATTTCTTCAGGCACATCAAGAGGGCCTTTTGGACGAAGTATTCTATAAACGCCAGGATCAAACAAATAGAATTTGGAATGGGAAACCAGACGTCTTTTGGCGCGCTTTGTAAAAACAGGCAGGTAACAGGCGATCAGCAAATCTTCCAGAATTTCAAAATAATGACCTGCAACTTTCCTGTCAATGCCTGCATCTCTCGCAACTTCAGAATAATTCAAAAGACTTCCCTGTGAAAAACTGGCAATTTCCAGAAAACGTGCGAACTGTCCCAGATTTCTTGCGAGCCCCTCTTGCAAAACCTCTTCGCGCAAATACGATGAAATATACGTTTCCAGATAATGCGCAGGATTCGAAAACTGATATACAGAAGGCAACGTACCAAATTGCAACGCCGTTTCAAGTGAAAAGTCTTCTCCAAGCTCCAGACAGGTCAAAGGATGCATGGTGTAATTAAGCGCGCGACCGCCAAGCAGGTTCACACCCTTCCGCTTCAGACTCCGCGAACTGGAACCGGTCAGAATAAACTGGTACCTGTGCAATTCAATCAACCTGTGAACTTCATTCAGAAGCTCTGGAATCTTCTGCACCTCATCAATAATGATGGGCCCCTCAAAACCTGCAGGAATACGTTCGGCCAATCGGGAGGGCCTCGCGATAAAATCCGTGTAAACATCCGTGTCCAGCAAGTCAAACCAGAGCGCATCCGGAAACCGGCCCCGAAGCCAGAGCGTCTTGCCCGTTCCTCTTGGACCAAACAAAAACAGGCTACTGTCCCCGCTTTCGTCAATATCCAATAACCTGTTGTATATTTTGATGTTTTTCATTTGTCATCCTGCCAGTGACAGAATGATTATAGCAGATTTATGCAATTTGGGATGAATTTTGCCAAATTTCAATGTAATTTGGGATAAACATGGCCAAATTGCACAAAAGCCTAGCCCACAAGACTCTTCACATCCGGATTTTTTGACCAAGCATCAAGGACTTGCGCAACCAGCTGGTCCACCACGCCGGCTTCTTTCGCATCACCCGTCCCCTGGTCACGAAGATTGGCCAAGCGCGATTCGATCAATGCCTTCACTGAGCCATTCGGGAAGAGTCGCGCCAGCACCCTTCGTGCCTCTGCAGGGCCCATGGTCTGATACAGCTGATTGCGGATTCTCGCATCTTCTGCCGTCGTACTGAATGCCCACAACTCCACGGGACCCAGTGTCGAAGTCAAAAGCTGGGTATTGATCCCCGACTTTGTCGAGAACTGCGCCAGAAACGTCGCACCCCCCTCGCGCGGTCCATGCACACGGGTTTTCAAAGCATTGCGCGCCGTATCCGACAAACCAAAAATCTCAACGGATCTGCGGATCGCCTGCTCGGGGCCGGCATCCAGAATAAAGATCGATGTGCCAAATTCCACCATCACTGAATCAAAATCTTCAAGCGACTGGGAAATCAGCGCAATCTGCACATTCCATTTGCGACCTTCGCGCATGTCCAGAATGACCTGCTCCCGTACCGCGCGCGCTCTTGATGTCCGGTGAAATTCATCATAGACAATCCGCTTCGGATCTTCGCGAATCTCCGTAATCCGCTTGCGGTGATATTCCCGGTACGCCTCCGGAACATCATCCAGCACATCTTCAGTCAGATAATAATGCCGCGCCAGCACATAACGCGCGAGCATGTACATCACCGCCGTCTGCCGCTCCGCCGCATCACCCCCACTTTTTGCCACTTCATCCAGATCAAGCGACACAACACGCGCATCGCCAATGTCAAACTTCGTCACACCAGAGAGAACCGGATATTCACGTACCGCGCCCGAAATCATCCTGCCAAAAGCCTGAATCAAAGGCTCACCTGTCGGTGCCTTCACCTGGCCATACAAATCTTCCACCACTTGCGTTCGACAGATGGCCGCCGCATCTGGCAGAAGCGGCATTGCGTAACGCTGTGCCAGCATCGCCTCATGACGGAATCCCGCCAAAAACAGCGCATCGGTGACTTCCCACCAGGTGGTTTTGTCATCAAAGACATACCCAATCTCTGCCAGAATATCATCCAGCAGGGACTCAATGCCGTTGGTGTACAAATGCGGTTTGCCATCATCGGCCAGATATTTGTATAACTCATCGACAATCAGACCCGCCATGTCAGAGACCCCATCATAGGGTCGCTCTGCACCAATGGGGGTCGCCAAAAGAGTAATGAAATTCACCAGAAACCCACGCTCCTGCGCCGTCGGATAACGACAGCCCAGCTGCGTGTCAAAAGGATTGATCGCATAATCCGGCGTCATGCGCAAACGGTGATACGCTGCAAGATGCGATTCTTCCGGTGGCAATGCATCTTTGACCAGAGAAATCAGGCCACTACTCGAGGGACCAATATCAATAATCGCAATGCGCGGCAAACGCTGTATGCCGCCCGAAAGACAAAGCGCCAGATTGATCGAATTCGACAATACTGATTTACCAGACCCTGGCCTTGCATATAAAAGATCAATCCAGGTCGTTTGCGCAGCAGAGCCTGGCTGATAGGGCCATGGCTTGCCATCCGGTGACCGCAACAGCACCGCGCCTGCCTGCCAGGCTGATGCCGGACGTGCGAATGGCAACATGTAAACCGCGTCCGATAGCGGCGCCACGGAAGGAGTAGCCACACTCGTTGCAGAATACGCCGGCAAACTGGAAACATAACCGGCAAATGTATCGCCCGCCACCTCGCTCACTTCACAACTGCCCCAGCCTTCCACCGCTTTGGCAAGCTCTGCTGCTCTCGTGCGCAGCAGGCGAATATTGCCCTCCGGCGCCCAAGTTGCAAGACTCACCTGTAATCTCACAATGGCATCGTCTGCCTGGGTGTCAATGGTGCCAAGCATTTTTACGGCATCATGCACCAGCGCATTTTGCGCTGAAGTCCAGCTCAAAATGGCCGCCATCATTGACTTGAATTTCAGGGCGCCCAGACCGCCGCTTTCGATCAAATATGAAATTCGCCAGGGCACATGCGTAGGCAGAGTCCTTGAAAAAAGCGTCATGAACGGCCGCACATCCTGGGGAAAAAGATCAATGAAAAGTGGCGTATAGATGCGGTCACCCACCCGCACCGTCCGCAAATCCATCACTTCCGCATCGCGCGGAAAAATTTGCCGGGCAACAGGCGGCCACATAACGCCTGAAATTTCCCGGGCAGCGGTCGTGATTTCCCGCACAGGAATTTTGTCGCCGGGCAATATCGGTCGCCATTCACGATCGGTAAATTCCGGATCAATCTCCCTGCGCACCGCAGCCAGCGCCGCATGGACCTCCATCAGGGTACAGTGAATATTCAAAGCCGTCATGTCGGTCACGAGCGATCGCACAAAGGACCCATGCGATTCACGCAAATCGGGGATGGCTGCAATGATATTCTGCCCATTGATAAACGGTGGAATTTTATTGTCGCGAATCTGTTTGGTCTTGTCGGCTGATGCCCGTTTCAGCTGTTCATTCGTCAGTGAATAAGGTCGCGTCCAGAGCACAAAATACAACGTTTCATGCCCACAATATTGCGAAAGATAATCCACCCGTTCCTGGAAAAGATCATCCAGCGACAGACGCAGACGCTGGGCGGTGGCGACCGCCGGCGCCAAAATATCCTCAATCTGTGCCCGAACCGCTGCGCGATCATAGCTGAAACAGACCTGCAGCACATGCCCGCGCCGCTTCAGCGTGGCACGCAGGCTTTCTGTAAGGCCGGTATGAATCGATGCAAACTCTTCAGTACCGACCAGACGTGTGACACCATGGACCTGAATGACAGAAACCAGCGAGCCATCGCGTGCGACCAGGGTATTGGTATCACAGGCAGTCTCAAGATCACACCATGACTCGGTCGTCTGGCCAAGTTCAGTGCTAAACCACGCCAGAAGCGAGTCAATACCATCCAGAACCGGTTCGATGAATTTTTGCAAAATTCACGCCTCTTCAGTCAGCTCTTCCAGTGCCGCTGCCGCCCATGCCTCCAGCTGCAGCCGGAATTTGGTATGGGATGGCAAAAGACGGACATCCTTCAACACATCATCCATCTGGCCACCTGGATTTCTCGCATCATGCTCCAGAATCAGCTGTCCAAGGATCGCAGGCGCGCTCGTGCCATTGCCAAAACGCGTTTCAACCGGCTGGCTGCGAAACTTGAAATCCCGGTAAATCGCCTGGGCAATCTCCTGATAGCCTGTACCATTTCCCATGGCACAAAACAGAACATGACAAAAACTGTTCAGGTCCGCCTGGGAAAGCTCCGGCAGGTAAATCAGTTGCCCACCGCCGCTTTCATCCATGCCCACGGACTCAAGGAAAAGACACTGGGCACAAAAACAACAGGACGTGATCATGTTGGAAAGCCGGTTGTTGCGATAGTTGCCATCCGCATTCACTATCTGCTGGTATTGCATGGCCTGAAAACCGCAATACTGGCAGGTATGGCTGTCTCTCGCAAAAACCCGCTCGCCCATTTCCGAAAAAGCCGGATCCTGCCGTCGTCTGACAAAAATCCGCCATCCCTCCAGATTGACCGCCAGACGAAGATCATGCATGTTCCCCACTCCCCGAGAACAAATCTCAGAAGGATGAAAAACCACCGACGCCCGCTTGGCTGGCTGATGATCCAAAGAGCGTCTTGCCAGTGGTCGTGAACACAGATGGAATAAAGATCAGCGCAGCCGCCACAAAAATCAGCATGATGGGCTGACTGATCGGCACGGTGGTCGGATTGTCCTTGTGTGCCTTGAACTTGACAATGGCACCGACACCAAAGGCAAATCCTGCCACATAAGATCCGGCAGTGACCAGCTTTGCGACACTTGAAAGATTACTGGTAACTTGGGAAGCAACAGCACCAATGCCACTACCTGAAGCAAAAGCAGCGCCACCAGCACAAAAACAAACTGCGCCAATCCCCAGAAACAGCCATTTGGCTGCCATTTTCATCCATTCCCTCTTCATGCTTCCCTCTCCCCAGTCTATTTAACACATTATCAAAGGCCCGAAGACCCACCCGTCCAAAACAGATTCTAGCCAGAACAAAAGCCTCTGCTCAACCGATTTTTCAGAATCAGCTACCTCAGCTCCATGTGATCCCAAGCGTTCCTGCTATCACCTGCAAAAAGCCATTCAGGTTGATACACAAAATCCCCGCAATGATATGCGCCAGCGCTTTTCCAAAATTTCCCGGCTGGCCACCATGGCCCCCGCCAATATGCGTCAAAATGACAAGCCCGCGAATAAATGAAATCACACCAACCAGCTGGACAATCAGGAAAACAGCATCTTTTATACTCGCAAAAGCATCGCCCGTCGAGGTATCCCAGGCGAGTGGCGATGGACTCGCAAACAGGGTGAGCATTCCGGTATGGATACTTGTGGGCAAATAGATTAATAGTGCACCCACAAAAAGATAAACCAGCGGCCCGGTCATATGATGCTCACCCGACATCATCGAGCGCTGTTCCCCGAATTTTTTCAGTTCCATAATGCCTTTAATGACAAAAAAGAATCCCATGACATAGGATATTGCCGTCACCATCAGGATGAGGGTGGGAATCTGGCCCTTGATGTTTTCAAGCATGGTGGCAGCATCCGGCACAGTAATAGCCGCAAACGCCTGCCCAAAGGCAAAAAAGAACAGTATTGGCAATAAAACCGCTTTACTCATCACCGCCCTGCCCATAAGTCAGCGTCACCATCCCGCCATGGCCATCGTCAAAACTGACCACACCATCATAGGGATCAATACGCACCACGCGTCCCACCTTTCTGAGAACATCCCCTTCCGCGACTGTTACTGTTTCGCCAGATACAGATCTAAGCCAGGCCCTTCCTGGAATAATGGCCTGAACAGAATAGTTCGCGGCAACTGCTGCCGCCCTGTTTTTGGTGTCCTGCTGCCCCCCGCCCGCAGACATTCCACCCCCTGGAAAAGTCTCTTCCTGTTCGGCCTTCAGCATAACAGACAGCTGGTGAAAAGCGTCAGTCACTGCACCCAGCTGGGTTTTCATCTCCTGAAGCTGTTGCCTCACCTGGCTCTCCTGCAACTCCAGATCAGAAATCTTTTGCGTATACTGCGTCTGCATGGTGTTCACGAGCGCTGTATTTTGCTGCTCCAGACTGTCCATCCGGGCTGACAGGGCATTCACCGCATCATTCATGGCAGGAGAAGGAGACTGCATGACCGCCGCAGTCGCCGCCTCTGGCTGGGCAGGGGCTGCGGAGGAAGGTGGCATTGCCGGAGGAGAAGTTACAACCGGGGAGAGGGCTGCTTCAACGGTTGCTGAAGGCGGTGCGGTTGCAGCACCCGTGACAGAGGTGTTGACGGCAGATACCGGGACTGCTTTGGTAATCTCTGCAGGTGCCGAAGGTGGCCCCGACGGTACCAGCATCCGGTAGACCACTCCGACCAGCAGCAGAAAAACCACAATACCAATGAGAATCCGCCGACTGTCTTTGAGACGGGCCGAAAGCGGCTTTGCAGCAGGTGCCGCCACTGTTTCAGGCGTTGCCGCTGCATTGACATCATAATCAGGATGTTCGTCTGCGAAATGATATTCCTCTTCGCCGAAGACAGCCTCCTGTTCATGACTTCCATCTTTTTCGTTTTTCTCGTCTTTCCCGTCTCTTTCAGCTGCCATCCTGACTGTCCTATGCTGTCACATCCGCCACAAACAATATCCCAATCCCTACACCTGAAGTAATTTTGACCGTGGCAGGTGTAGTGAGGAGCCCCTGCATGTTGCTGGTCAGCGCTGTTCCCACCTGCCCCATCGCCACCGCAATCCGGTTGCCCGGGCTGAGCGCTGGCGTCGTGGTCGATGTCCCAAAAATACCCGTGGTGGCCTCTCCCGCATTTCTGATCGCTGTTGAATAGCCAGTGAGAAAAGAAGCCGCAAACAACCCACCATAGCGCAACAGATAGTGATGGTCGACACTGGTGGCCATGACCGTCCGTGCCGTGTCCGGATCAATGGCATAAGCACTGATGGTTTTGGTTTTCGCCCAGGTATCTTCATCCATCATGCTGAAAGCAAGACTCACCCGGTCCTGCCCCTGCGCCAGACTCAGCTTGCCCAGCAATTTTGCACCCTTGAAGGGTCCGTCGACAACCGTCGCCATGACGGGTGTATCAGGATAATCACTGTCCACAGCCGTGGTCAGCACCGCATAGTAGATGGTGCCCGCCTTGATGAGCGGTGGCCCAGCCTCTTCTGCCTGGCCTGCACCTGCTGCACCTCGTGCTCCACCTAGCGCTACTCCCGCTTTCGGGCCTGCCGGACCTTTCCTGCCAGCCGTGCCTCTTTCCGCCTGGCCTGCCACATGACGCATCATGGGCGCCTGCTGCCATGCCGCAATCAGTGTCTGGGCCTGACCAATCATGGCCGCTTCAAGGGTCTGCAGACGCTCTTCACGCGCCTTCCTCTCTTTTTCATTTTCTGCAGCCTGTGCGGCCTGAAACTGGGCCGCTGCCGCTGCCAAATTGCCGCCGGGTGCTCCAGCTCCCTGCTGTTGCTGAACCCGCTGTTGCAGCCTGGCAAAGTCCTCTGTCCCCGGGATGTTTGTCTCCACTCCCGGGATCAGGGGCGCCGTGAGGGGCGTTCTCATTGCAACACAATCCTGCATGAGATCCCCCGCCATCTGTGGTGTCATCACCCTGGACTGTACTGCGTGTTTCAGCTCATCCCCATACACAGCGCAGCTGGCATTGTCTGACTGCAGGGCCTCCAGTCTCTTTGCCTCTTCATTCAGGGCCAAAAGAGCCCTGTAACAGGGTAAAACAGCCGCCGCCTGCGCTCCTGTCAGTTTGGCAGACTTCTGCAACCCTGAAACCGCATCCTGCCAGCGCGCCCAGCTGACGCCCTGCTGTTGCAATCCCACAAGTGCATCGGCATCTGCACGCAAGAGCCCCCCCGGGCTGCCCACTTTCGAAAGCACACAATTTGCAGCCAGTGCCTGCTGCTGCTGGATGATATCTCCCAGCGCTTCTGAAGTACCGCCACAGGCGCGCTGCTGGCGATATAGCTTGCCCAGACTGTCAGCAACAGCCGGCGTCAGTTTGCCCTCCGTCACCAGGGCGGAAAGTTTTGTGGCATAGGCGCTCGCCGAAACATTGCGGGCCTGCAGATCAGCAAGATCTTTGCCCACAAGACCCGTCATGGCCCCCTGACTGACAAACTGCCGGAGACGGAATGCCCCTTCACTGGCGCATTCTGCTGACTGCTCTGCGGAATACTGTCCGAGCAGACCCGAAACGAGTGCTGCAGAAAGTCTGCCTTCTTTGGCTTCATTTTTGAGTGCAGAGGCCCAACCTGCTGTGGTAATGCCATTTTGCTGCAGGGCCAAAAGCCTGGTAGCCTCATCCACAGACATCTGGCCATTTTTGACAAGACCATCCATGTAGACCCCGCTTTTGTCCAAAAGCGCATTCTGGTGCTGCTTTTTGTATTTTTCGAGCAGCGCCCGCGCCTCTGCAGGGGTCAGCTTGCCCTCCCTCACAAGGGCATCGAGGGCCGCAGCATACTCATCCACCGGGACATTTTTCCCGGAAAGGGCAAGGAGTGCATTGGCATCGGTGCGCGAGATTTTTTCGGCCCGAAGCAGTTCATCGATATCGCTCTTCACATCCACTTTCGAACGGTCAGGACAAAGCACCGTGCAATTTTGTTGCGGCTGAAAACCCGGCTGGGCGGCGGATGGCACATTCAGAAGGGTCGGCACAGCACTGCCCCCTGACATCTGGGCCTGACGGGTCGCTTCCGCATTTGCGGCCATGACGGCCCGGTAATATTCAGGGGAAGAATTTCCTCCCGGGACAGACTGCAATCCTCCGGGAGTCCCTGCCACCTGCGAATTTCCCCCTGCAGTTTCCGGTCCCGAAAGCCAGTGAACCAGGAACCAGCCACCGCCGAGAACGACGGCAATGGCAACGATCACGCCGAGGATGCGTGATTTTGCACCGGCAGAAGGCAGTAACCGAAAACTGGGCAGTTTCACAGCCATCAGAGACCCTCAATTTTCAGCAGAACAGGTTCACCATAACGGGAGACCAGCACAGAAGAGCCTGGCTGCATTTCATAGGCAATCATGCCATCCGGGCTCGTCATCCGTGCAAGCCACCCCGGAGACAAAACGGTCATCCGGGTCCGCAGATACATTTTGTCCCCAAGCTGCCACGCCTCACAATCCCCTCCCCGCACCGGAAGCGCCACACTTCCGGAAGGTGCCACACCATCCAGAACACTGAGCAGTGCAGGGCTTGCGGCTGCAGGAACCCTGTTTTCGACAGGCAGATCCTTTGAGTTTGGGCCAAACCCCGGCACATGGATATCGGTACGATAGTCCACGACTTTCTGGCCAGAAACAAGTTCCAGCACCACAGGGGTGGGCATACCCGCAAGGCGAACCACCATGTCACTGTCACCATAGGGCAAAAGTGCCTGGACCAGCAGGATATTGCTCTTGCCATCCCACTGGATATTGCTGGTTTTCGCATCCCCAAGATCATATGAAGCAATGGGCCATGGGGAACCCGCAGAATCCACAAAGACCAGACTGGTCACATACCCCTGTGCCAGCCGGATTGCAGGCGGCGTGGTGCCGGGAGCAAGATTGACCATCAGGGTGGAGGACACGGGCCGGGGCGGTACCGTGGCAGGGATCGCTGCCGCCCGCTGCGACTGGTCAATCAGCTGATGAAGCCTGACCACCTGCCGGGGGCTGAGTGGCATGTTCTGCTGGATCATGGTCCTGAATGCAGCATCCGAATCAGACTGGGTGGGTGCATCATCCCCCCCGGCAGGCAGGGCATCCAGCAGGGATTTTTGCGCCCCCGCATAAGTCTGGGGAGAAGGAACCACTGGTGGAGATTCCATCACCCCAGGAGGCGGAACATCCGGTGGAGATCCCCTGCGGTGGGCCGCAATGACCGGCTGCCGGTTTTTCAGCACCCAGTCATGAATACTTTTGGCATCCGTTGCCGTATCTGCAAAACAACAGGAAGCCGCAGGGATCAAAACAGCCATGACTGCCAGAAACCTGCCAATACTTCGTGACCGGATGTGTCCCCCTGATGCCTTATCCATTGGTAACGACCTGGTCTCCCCCTCCCTTGCGCACCACAATATTTTCAATCCTGATTCCCTTCAGATCATCCAGCGTCGATACCCTGATCACGAGTACCTGAACCACAAGCGGCACATCAGCTCCTTTTTCGACACTACTATAGCTGAGATTCAGTGGCATTTGCATCCACCAGCCGTAATCTCCCTGCAGAAGCCCCTGATTGAGGACGATCGGCGCGCCCGCCGCATGCGCAGTCACAAAGATCCGCCCCTCCCCCACCATCTTTTCCCCGGCAAAGACCTGCAGGACCTGCAGATATTTTTTGTATCCTTCCGGTGTAAAATACTGTGAGGCCAAAGAAACCTGTCCAGTGTAATTGACAAAGTCCAGCGTGAACATGGCTGGCAGGGCATCACTGACCCACTGGACCAGCTCCGCGGATGAAAGCCATGAGTCCTTCAGGGGTGCCCCGGCCACCACCCGAAAACCTTCCCCCGTCAAAAAACGGACAGGTGCCGGTTTTTGAAAAAACAGATACAGCGAGAGGGCAAGCAGGACGAGCGCCGAAAACACAAACACCCCACCTGCGCTCACAAGCAACAGCAGGCCGTCCTGATAAAAATCATCCCTGTGCGTACAGGTCTGGCTTTCTTCTGCTGCTTCTGTCACTTTCAGATCCTCACCCCGATACTGCCGAAGCCGTATTCATCTGTACAATACCAAGTCCGTTATTCCCCTCGAGAATATCCTCGCGCCTGACAACAACCGTCACCACGAGAGGATTGTAGAAAACTGATTTTTCATCGAAGGGAGGCATGCGATATTCCATGAGGACCGGCATTTCAAATTTCCACGCCAGCCTGCCATCCGGCAACTGTCCCACTTTGAGAAGTCCCGGTACTCCGGTCACTTTTGCAATCCCCACCAGTTTGCGCTGGGTAAAGGCCAGCAGGTTGTTCGACTGCGAAAGTCCCTTCATGTAAGCAACCCATCCAGGATCTGAAAAATAAACCTCTGCATTCTGCAGCTGGGAATGATAGTTGACAAAATCAAAAGACAGGGTGGATTCAACAGCATGAATCACCCAGTTCGCAACGTTCTGTGCAGACAGCACCGGCTGATCCAGTGGAACTTCCTGAATCAGCCGGCCTGCAGAATCCGCCGGAAAATAAACAGGATTTCGTGGGTGATGAACAATCCAGTGCAAAAGCCCCCCCAAAACGAGATTCATCAGGGCAGAAAGAACGCAGAGACCCGCCAGCAGGTGAAACCGCTGCCGGTAAAATGCGTTCCGCTGCAGAATCGCGAGCGGACCCTGATGTTTTTCAAGCTCATCCGGCATATCTGCCCCTAACCTGAACCACCCATAACAAAACTGTCAATTCCGATACCATATTCATTTTGCCATGTCGGCACCCTGACCACTTTCATTTTGACGAGAAAATTCTGGCGGGTCGCCTGGTCTGAACTCTGGTAAGTCACCAGAAATGGCAACTGGATCGTCCAGCTGTCGGCATCCGTAACTGCGATCACGGGGGTCCCTGCAACTACGCCGTTGACAAAGAGCTGCTTTGCAACAATGCTTTTGACAGGACCCGTGAGTGCCTGCTGGTAATCCGTCCAGCCACTGTCGGTAAAATACTGATGGGCAATGGCTGCCTGCTTCTCATAATTCACAAAATCAAAAGTATAGGCAGCCACTGCTGCACGCGACGCCCAGCGCAGCAGATTGGACGACTGCAGGCTCGGTGTATCGTGGGGAACAAGCTGCATTTTTTGTCCATTGGGCTGCCGGGCTGTATAATCCGGCTGGTGTCTGTGTGTCACCTGCCAGAAGAGGACAGCAGAAACAACCAGCACTGCCAGAATGGCTGCAAGCGGCAACCAGAGAAACAGCGGCAATGAAATACCCGTCTCGATCTGCAGGGGTTCAGCCATGCCCACTCTCCGGCCAGACTGGAATGATCTGCCCATCAAGGGTGGCTGCATAATAAACTTCCGGCATCTTCCTGAATAAAAATTCCCATGAAATAGCCAGAGTCAGCAGCAGGGTCACACACGAAAGGATGAATAAAAACAGCAATGCCCCCCTGCAGCAGTCCCTGTAAAAATCACTGTGCATTCGGGGAGAACGCAGCTTGTCTGCCAGACTCATCCTGCATCCTCCGGCAGTTTTGCAAGGGTAATTTCAATCCGGTTATTGCCCGCCCAGTGATTGCCACAGGGTTTTGCCACAGGACGCGTATTGCCATATCCCGCCGCATAGAGCAGCCGGGTATTGATACCAGACTGCCACAGCCAGCGCGCGATCGCATCAGCCTGCGCCGTGGTCAGGGCAAGACTGGTACTGGAAGATTCGGAAGGATCCGTGAAAGCTGACACCATGACCTGCCTGTTCTGGTACTGACTGACAAAATGGCTAACAGCATTGAGTGCAGAAGGGGCAGATGCACGAAAATTTGCCGAATTTTGCTGAAACAAATCATTTGCTGACAGCACAATTTTGATCTGGTCACCGAGGATCATGACATTGGCACCGTGACTTTCAAGGCTGTCTGCAAGTGTTCTGGAACTGTCGAGATATGCCCCAAATGCACCGCCGAGAATCGCGCCCCCTGCAGCTGCCGGCAAAAGTCCCGCACCGGATGTCATGCCACCTGCCACAGCGCCTGTTGCACCCCCAATGAGTATCCCTTTCGTGCGCTCGCTGCTGCCCTGCCACGCACCCACCACATCCAGCCGGGGAGTTTCACTGGACTGTGACACAGTATGATTTGAAGCGCAGCCCGCAAGAAAAGTTCCGCAAAACAGAATAAAGCAACAAACTCGCGTCATTATCCTCTTCATCCGGATTTCTTCTCCAGGGTTTTGAGATAGGCATTCAGCTGGGAGGATGCAGCCACCACTTCAGAAACTGGCAAAAAGAGCCCTTCGACATTCGGTGGATAATCTGTCGCAGACTGCATGTCCCTGACCATTTCACGTGCAACCGTTCCCGCCTGCACACCCGATTTGCCGAGCATCCTCTCCGTCAGTTCAATTCTGTCTTTCACGATGCGGTGCTCGAGCAGCGGTTTTTTGAAACTCTCCAGAGACCCTGCACCCACCAGTTTTTCCACAGCAGGACCCACTTCGATTTTCTGGAAAATATTGATGCGGCCAGGGATGGCTTCAAAAGCAGCTTCGCCCATGCCGGGCACTTCCGAAACTCCTGCAGCCAGAGCGCCGCCTTCTGCAGGCGTACGATTTTGCAGCGCCAGCAGGGCTGACACCGCTTTTTCAATTTTGCTGGGTTCTTCACTCTCATTGATGGTGCGGGCAACAAAAGCAATATCGCCTGATTCCTCCGTGGAAAAATCAAAACCGGTTTCTCCGGTCCGCAGAATATCTTCGAAACGCGTGAGCCGTGTATCCAGATCAATCAGTGTGCGCGACGGCGGTGCTTCCACTTTCAGGAACTGGTTGAGACGGATACGTTCAACGGGGACTGGATTTGCAAAAAAGAGTCTTGCGCGAACAATTTTCGATTTGAAAAGGATATGCGCTTCACCGAGTCCCTGTTCTTTCAGGTCCAGAAGATCGATGCGGGCACGTTTTTCGGAAGAGGCGCTGCGGCTGTCCAGATAGGTATTCAGCAGACTCTGGGCATTCGCCTGAAACGAATCCACCTTGGTGACCCAGGATTCTCCCGCCGATTTCTGGAAAAAATCCCAAGTCTCGGTGGGATCCTCAAGTTTCATGCAGATTTTGATGTTGGTGTTTGCGCCGATGGAAGCCGCTTCTTCCTTGGAAGCTTTCTGGAAAGCTGGCAAATCCTGCCCTGCAAAAATCACTGAAAATCCGAGGGAACGCGCCTGTGCGGGCACCACGGCAAATCCCTTCACGGCATAATAGCCATACTCGTCGAGAATACAGAGATAGGGGGTCAGTGAGGTGGTGGGCTTTCGGGTAATCAGCTCACGATAGGAACCCTCCACTTCCTCTCCCAGACCTGCCGCCATCATGGCCTTGAGCGAGGAAACAATGACTTTGCCGAGATTGGCCAGTTCTTCCGTGGATTTTTCAAGGGCAGGCAAAAGGACAACCAGCACACGCCGGTTCAGCACCACATCTTTCAGATCCACTTCAGCCAGATTGGTCCGGATAATGTGTCCATAGGTATCAGCCAGCGAGCCAAACACACGGGTCAGCTGCATGGTGATGAATCCATGCTGCTCAAAAACCTGACCACTCTGCTTGCCCTTTTTGGAGCGGTCAAACCCTGGAAGGGTTGCAAGATAGTTTGCAATCGGCTCAATAATCAGTTCCGGCGCCTCCGCCAGACTGACCGGTTCCTGGTTGTCACGGATAAACATCCTGTCAATGGCAATCGATTCCAGACGCGGCAGGTCAAAATATTTGCGGATGGAGTTGGCATCGAGCAGGATTTTGCCCTGGTCGCGCATATAGACCAGTATCTTCATGAGGGCTTCAACAAACACCATCGCGCGACCTTTCCACATGTCCCCATCCGCTGACTGGCTGCTCGCATCCATGAGACTGATGACCAGCTGGGACAGCATGCTGGAAGAGCCGGTACAAAACGGATTCATGGTGTTAGAGAGACGTTTCTCCTGGGGACCGACAATATCACGTGCACCGGTCATGAAATTGATCAGCAGCAGATCATCCTCGCGTCCCATGGAGCGGGTCATGGAAAACAGTCTTGCAAAAACTGAATTGTCGCCCTTGCCATCCACATACAGAAAACCACTGCCCTGGATCAATGCATTGAAGGCAAGCGAAATCAGGGTTTCTGTTTTGCCCGAACCCGTGGATCCAAACATGAGCACATGGGTGCGCATGTCTTCATTGGTGAACCAGAGTTCTTCGCTGGTATTTTTTTTGTTGCCAAAAAAGCAGATGCCGCGAGCCTTCAGCGGTTTGCCACTGCCAGGCGCGAGATCATTATAGTCCAAAACGCCTGAACGCTGCGGCATGCGAAACGGCAGTTTGTGCTTTCGGGTGATGGCATAGACAAAAATCCCGATGGCAATCAGAAGCGCAAGCTCGGTGAGTGCCGCAAAAAAGAAAGCCGCAACGGCAAAAGTTGCAAGCAGCATGGACACATTGACGGGGTCGCGGAAGAAATCAACCGTCTTCATCCCCAGCGTACGGGTATCCCTCAGCAGTAACTGGGGCGATAACTCATGTTCTTCATCAATTCCCCGCTGGCGCATGACTGCTATTCCCTGGCATCAGGACGGTAAATGAGATCTTTCAGGGCAAGCTCGAGAGCACGGGTAGCCTCTTCCACCATGGGCAGCAGCAGGCGGTGACTGGCTTCCCTTTCTGCCTTCCAGTGGGCAAAGGGGCCCGCCACTTCTGCAAAGGGGGTTTGCCGGCCCACCGTATTCAGCATGTACCACAATTTGCGATCCACCGGCTTCAGCCAGAGAAAATCTGCTGTTGCCTGCACCCCGTCATTGCGTGCACCCACCAGCATTTCTGCCATGACGGTCAAAACATAGGCGTGGGATTCGATGATCTGTTTGACGATGGGAGAATCCACGTGTTTTTTGAGCAACTCATCTGCGCCTGTAAAATCCAGCCGGGTGGCACTCGTTGCGCTCATCTGCCGGTAAAGCTGTATGGCGGAAGCCGTATCCCCATTGATCCTTGCCGCAAAAGCGGCAAACAGGGCACGGACATGCGGGGGACATCCCATGGCTCCGGGCCAGACCGGTCCGAGCTGCACTGCAAATACCTGCGATGCCTTGCCGCGTTTCAGGGAAACTTCCACCCGGTTCCATTGACTGCGGGGAGCACCTTCGCGCCGGCCAGGGCGGTGTTCCACCAGCAGATCATGGCGCTTGCAAAACTGCATCGGGGTCAGCGCCATGGCCCAGGGCCCCCGGTCAATATTGGTTTTGACCAGATCAAGCCCTGCGACAGGCACAATCTGCGGCCAGTTGGTCTTTTCAAGGTGCACCAGTTCGCGCATGGAATAGGCGTGTTTGAACACTCTCGTCGAACTGGACAGATAGATCCATGCCGCGAGCAGCAAAATCGGCGGGATTATAAAATAGCGGACATATTGTCCAACCACAGTGCCAATATTGACAACATCCCCAAAATGGACGCTGTCAGGAGGGGATGAGAGCATGACAGAAATGGCGGTGGCCACATCGTCCAGCCGGTGGGTGAAATGCCTGAGAATATGGTTGATTTCCCAAAGCTTGATATGCAGGTAGAAGCCTGTAATCTGCGACTTGAAAGTCACCCAGACCACCCCAAGCCCAAACAGGATGGCAGCAATGGTCCACAGGATTCCCATGGAATTGTCCTGCTGGTTTGAAGACTGTGGAGCTGCTGCCATAGCGACATCCTAGCATGGAGAAACGCATCATCCATTAACCTGAAAATATTACAGGAAAATACAGGCAGGGACACCCCCTGCCACACCCCTACCCACCCTGCTTTTCGCGAATCTCATCCAGGGTTTTGCAATCGATGCAGAGGGTGGCCGTGGGTCTGGCTTCCAGCCGCCTGAGTCCAATTTCCACGCCACAGACTTCACAGTAGCCGTATTCATCTTCGCGAATGAGCTCGAGGGACTCCTCGATTTTTTTGAGCAGCCGCCTTTCACGGTCACGGGTGCGCAGCTCGAGACGAAATTCCTCCTCCTGGCTGGCCCGGTCATTGGGATCAGCGTAATTGACGAGATCATCCTTCATGTGATGTACGGTGCGATCAGCCTCTTCCATGATCTGGCGCCTGAGCGCTGTCAGAATATGAACAAAATGCTCCCGCATACGGGCATTCATGTACTCTTCACCCTTCTTTGACTTGAAGGGGGAAATACCCAGTACTTCGAGACCTGGTTCCAGAATATCCTTGGTCGCTACCATCAGCAGTTCTCCCTGACTGTCCCTGTCCCCAAAGGCCAGAATTTTGCCACAGACAAAAACAGGTATACAATTCCTTTCCCAGACTTCCAAAGCATCTCATGGAGCCAGACAGCATGAAAGTACTTTGCGTCATCCCCAGCCGGATAGGTTCAACCCGGCTGAAAGGAAAACCGCTTTTGGCCCTGGGTGGCAAACCCATGATTCAGCGGGTGTACGAAAATGCTGCACTCTGCAAAAATATTGACCGGGTCATTGTCGCCACCGACAGTGATGAAATTGCAAAAGTCGTTAAATCCGCAGGTGGAGAGGCGCTCATGACCGATCCCGCCCTGCCCACAGGATCCCATCGTGCAGCTGCTGTTGCCAGAAATTTCCCGGAGATGGACATCATCATCAACCTGCAGGGTGATGAACCCTTCGTCAAACCCCACATGCTGACCCAGCTGATTGAGCCTTGGCTTTCGGGAGACAGCCCGGAGATGACCACACTGGCAGCCCCCCTCGACAGGACACGGGAATACCAGTCTCCCCATGCTGTGAAAGTCATCACGGATCTTTTCGGCAATGCGCTTTATTTTTCGCGCGCACCCATTCCACATTTCAGAAAGGAACTGCAGGGCGTGCCGGTCTGGCACCAGATAGGCCTCTATGCTTTCCGGCGCGACTTTCTTCTCCTCTATAATGATCTTCCGGCAACACCGCTTGGAGAAGCCGAGCAGCTGGAACAGCTGCGGGTGCTGGAGCATGGTTATAAAATCCGTGTTTGCCTGACCGATGCAAAAACCCTCGAAATCAACACACCCGAAGAATATGCGGAAGCCTGCGACAGACTCCAGGAATTCGCATGAGTTCGCAAACGGATCCCATTGGCATTTTTGACAGCGGCATTGGCGGGCTCACCATTGCCAAAAGCATTGTCGAAGCCATGCCCGGCGAAGACATTGTCTATTATGGAGACACGGCGCATCTGCCCTATGGGGACAAGTCGCCCGCTACCATTACCGCCTGTTCCCTGCGCATCACCGATCTTTTGCTGCAAAAAAACTGCAAAATGATCGTCATTGCCTGCAACTCTGCTTCCACTGCCGCTTTTGAAGCGGTCAGGGCCCATGTGGGCGATCGGGCCATTGTCATGAATGTGGTCGATCCTTTGGTGGCATCGCTTGCAGTTCACAAAGAGCCGCACAAAATGGGACTGATTGGCACCCGCCAGACGGTGCGCTCGATGGTCTATGATCAAAAAATCCAGGCCCTCTATCCCCATATCACCCTGGTCTCGCATCCCACCAACCTGCTGGCCTCAGCCATCGAAGAATTTGGCAGAAATGGGGTCACAGACAGCCTGCTCAGTGAATATCTGTCCCATCCTGATCTGAAAGATATTCAGTCCCTGATCCTCGCCTGCACCCATTACCCGCTTCTGAAGGACAAAATAAATACATTTTTTGATCAAAAAGTATGCATCATTGATCCATCTGATGTTGTTTCAGCATCAGTGCACCAGACCCTCCAGGAACACGGATTGCACAATCTTGGCTCTATGGGCACAAGACATTTTCATGTCTCTGATTATACTGACTCTTTCGAAAAAGGCGCGAGGATGTTTTTTGGCCACACCCTGCATCTCGAGCATCTGGCTCTCGAATAACAGGCTCCCAAAAGCGCTCAAAATATAACCAGAAATGCATTATAAAGCACAAAAATTGATCAGAAAATAGCTCCAAAAACCCAAAAATGACAAAATTGTCATCTTGCTGTCACCTTCCTGTCATCTTCGGTTCCGTATGATGGGCTCAAACCTGAAAATGGGGGGATGCTCAACATGAAAAACACCATTACAGAACTGCACGCCACCACAAAAACATTGCACTCCAATCTTCGTGAATGTCTGTCAATCAGAATAGCCGGACCTTCATGGCAAATCAGACCACGACACTTTGCGAGACTGTATCCGGATACCAGGGATAGCATCATCAGCAACATGGAAAAACTGCATGCGCTTTTACAGAAACTGGAGCGCGAGCTGGACAATATTTCTGCCCTTGAGTACAGCGCTGATCTGCACAAACATGTTTCATACCTCGGAGAATCAGCCATTCCGGCTTATGTTTCAATGCTTCATGGCGACTCACTGTCACTTCACATTCCCCCCAAAAAAACATTCGGTATTTATGAACTTGCCCATTTTGCCACTGAGGCCAAAAAACAGTTTGGGCTCAACCTGAAACACAAACCCGAAGACATCCGGGCACTCTTTGCAAAAATAGAAAAAAAAGCTGCCTTCAAAATGGCAGACAGGGAAGCCACCAAAAACTTTATCCATGTGTACAGGGGCTATCATCTTCTTGGCTCTCCCGTTCTCTACTGGCTCTTTGGCTGGATTGGCTGGCTAATCCCCGAACACAGCATGGGACGAAAGGTACTTGGCCCCAAACCTGATCAGTCGCTTTCCTTTGAAAAAATTGAACAGCATGCTGAAACCCATAAAAAGAGCACTACCCATCATATTGTGAGTGCCTGCAAAGGGACTTTATTTGTATGCAATTATCGCAAAGCCAGACAGGTTATTGAAAATATTGCAAAAGAAGCGGCTATAAATGTCCGCACATGTGTCACTCTTTGATCACCTGTCCCGATAAAATGGGAGTAAAATAGACGGGGTAGCAAACAGAAATGCTGTGGTTAAAAAGGAGACAGCCATGGTTACATTTATCAAAAACAGCCTGACACTGGCGCTTGTGGCACTGCTTGCCACGGGCTGCACTTGGAACAATCGCGATACCGGTACGGCCGCGGGTGCTGTGGTGGGAGGCGTTGCCGGCAATGTCCTGACCGGTGGCTCTGCTGCTGGCACCATCGGTGGCGCTGCAGTCGGTGGCCTTGTTGGCAACCAGCTGTCCAGATAAGACGCTGGCATGACATATGGCTAGTGGGCGGGCCTCGGGAGAAGAGGGATAATACTGAGAGGTCTGCCCCTCTGGCTTTTTAACCAGTATACTCCGCACTTCATATCATTGATGCGGATGCTGTGCCATGACCCTGCAAGCTTACGACCTGGCGCCTGATTTTACCTTGGCATCAGATACCCATCCTGCGGTTTCACTCAAAGATTTTCGTGGACATAAAGTTGTCCTTTATTTTTATCCAAAGGATGACACGCCTGGCTGCACCCGGGAAGCCTGCGATTTTCGCGATGCAACTTCCAGACTTCTGGTGCATGGCATCAGGGTGCTGGGTATCTCCAAAGATACACCGGCCCGCCACCAGAAATTCCGCGACAAATACCAGCTGACCTTTCCGCTGCTTTCGGATGAAAATGGCGATGTCTGTGAAAGCTACAATGTCATTGACAAAAAGAGCCTGTTTGGCAAAACGATTTTCGGCATCAACCGCTCCACCTTTCTGATTGATGAAAACGGCGTCATTCAGGCCATTTGGCGCAAGGTAAAAGTCGCAGGACATGTGGATGAAATCCTGAAACAAATAAAAAAAATTGAAGGTCAGACATGAATACCACCAAAGCTTCCAGCAAAACCAAAACCGCCATTTCCCCAACACGTGCGGAAAACTATCCTGAATGGTACCAGCAGGTGATTCGTGCGGCGGATCTTGCTGAAGTATCGCCAGTGCGCGGCTGCATGACCATGAAACCCTGGGGTTACGCCATCTGGGAAAACATCCAGCATATTCTCGATGGCGAACTGAAAGCCCTCGGTCACAAAAATGTCTATTTTCCCCTGCTGATTCCAGCACACTTCCTCGAAAAGGAAGCAGAACATATTGACGGCTTTGCAAAAGAGTGTGCGGTGGTCACCCATGCCCGCATGATCCGCAATGAAGAAGGTAAACTGGTTCCAGGCAGTCCCCTCGAAGAACCGTATATTATCCGGCCCACCTCCGAAACCATTATTGGCGAGGCGTATGCGCGCTGGATTCAGTCATGGCGTGACCTGCCACTCAAGCTCAACCAGTGGGCCAATGTGATGCGCTGGGAAATGCGCACGCGGATGTTTTTGCGCACCTCCGAATTTCTCTGGCAGGAAGGTCATACCGCACATGCGAGCTCCGATGAAGCCCGGCAGGAAACACTGACCATTCTGGATCTTTACAAAAGATTTGCAGAAGTTGTGCTGGCAATGCCAGTAATATATGGTGAAAAAACCGCAAGCGAGCGTTTTCCAGGCGCTGTCAACACATACTGCATTGAAGCGATGATGCAGGACAAAAAAGCATTGCAGGCGGGTACTTCGCATTTTCTGGGACAGCATTTTTCCAAAGCCTTCAATATCCAGTTTCTAAATACTGAGGGTGTTTTGGAGCACGCCTTTACCACTTCTTGGGGGGTGAGCACCCGTCTGGTCGGTGGACTCATCATGACACACTCTGATGATGATGGTCTGGTATTGCCGCCGAAACTTGCACCGGTGCATATTGTGATATTGCCTGTCATTCACAAACCCGAACAGCGGGCCAGTATTCTCGAGTACTGTGAAAAAGTGGCAGAGATCTGTCGTGCTGTGCTGTGGCATGATCAAAAAGTCATCGTGGAAATTGACCAGCGTGATCTGCCTGGTGGTGAAAAAGCCTGGCATCATGTCAAAAAAGGCGTACCCATTCGCATTGAAGTGGGTGGCAGGGAAGCGGATGCAAAAACACTCACTGTGAGCCGCCGTGACTGTGCCTATCGCGAGAAAAACACCATACCGCTGACTGATTTTGCAAATCAGATCGCCTCCATCCTTGATGAGATGCAAAAGAATATTTATGCGCGTGCAAAAGACTTCATGACGAAAAATACTGTTAAAATAGATTCGAAGAAAGACTTTTATGATTTCTTTGAGGGTGAGGGTGGTGGCTTTGCAGAAACCCACTGGAATGGGGATCCTAGCATTGAAGAGCAGATCAAAAAGGATCTCAATGTCACGATTCGCTGTATTCCGCTGATTGAAAAACCTGAACCTGGTGTTTGTCCTTTCAGTGGCGACAAGAGCCGTCAGCGCGTTGTGTTTGCGAAGGCGTATTAAATATATGCGCTGGATCCTGAAAAGGTTATTGTTTGCGGCCATTCTGTCTGTATTGGCCGCAGAGCCGCTGTTTGCAGCCGACAGGTCATTTATCAGTGTCTCTGACATCCATTTTGATCCTTTTCAGGTCTGCGAAGATCAGCCGGCACCGTGCCCTGCACTCACAGAACTTGAGAAAGCAGATGTCACGCAATGGAAAGCCATTTTTGCAAACCATACAGAGCCTGCAATTCAGTCCGGAGAAGACAGCGGGTTCAACCTGCTTGAAAGCAGTCTTCAGAAAATTCACAACAAGGCAGAGGAAATCCATGCTGAATTTGCGCTCATCCCTGGGGATTTTTTGGCGCATGAATTTCACGAAAAATATATCCATTACTCAGGCAGCACTTCTTCCCGGAAATATCAGGCATTTGTCAAAAAGACATTGCAGTTTATGCGGGATGAAATTCATGCGGCACTGCCGGATATCAGTATTTATCCATTGATCGGCAACAATGATTCGTATACGGGTGATTATCAGGTTGTAACAGACGGTCTCTTTTTACAGGATACGCAAAATACATGGGCTACGCTGTTACAGGATTCTGCCGAAAAAAAAGCACTGCTTACGACTTTTGCAGAGGCGGGTTATTATGCACTGACACCTGCGCAATGGCCAATGCTCCGAATCATTGCACTGGATACAGTGCTTTTTTCAACCCGCGGAACCGGACCTGATCTGGATGCATCAAGCCTGGAACAGCTGGCATGGCTGCATGATGAACTTCTGGATGCAAAAGTAAAAGGGCAGCGGGTGTTGCTGGTGTATCATATTCCACCTGGCGTTGATCTTCTTGCATCGCTTGCAGCTGCGCGCCCCATGCCCTTCTGGAAACTGAAATACAGCAGGCTGTTTGAGCAGGAGGTTCACCAGTTTCAGGATAATATTGTCGCAGTGTTGCCTGGACACATTCATATTGACAGTTTGCGATTTTTGTTTTTGAAAACCACGGGGCCTGTGCCTGTTTATGTGACACCCTCGATCAGTCCGATTTTCGGCAACAACCCGTCTTTCAAAATATTTTATTTTGATCCGGAGAATTTTCAGATCAAAAAGACAGCAACGGTTGTATATGACATGGATAAAAGCACCTGGCATGAATAAAAAAGTGGCATAGAAAATACTTGCGTCACCACTAACCGCGACCAATAATACCGGCACTTTTACTTTTGCCATGGAGCCAATCATGAAACACGGAATGCTTGCATCTTTATTGATCGCAACAGGGCTGTTGCCTGGCATTGCTGCAGCACAGGCTGTTGATCTGAACATCGCCAACAATACCAAATTTGTTTACTCTCTCGAGGGCGACAGCGGAGAATGTCTGCTGAATCTCGCGCCATTTTCCATCAAAACACTCCCCTGGAAAGATGCCAGCAGACTGTGCAGGAGCGACAACTGCACGGTAAAGATTTATGCTTCCTGGGGATGCAAGGTACTCACCTCGGAAGGATCATTTACATGGGTTACCTCTTATGGCGCCGCCAATCCGTGGTCACAATATTCTTCCAGTATCAAAATCCAGACTTCCAGCAATAATGTGTTTATTACTGGCATGGGTACATTGCCTGTTTTGAAAGCTGGAGGGATCGACGCATAATTTCTAATCTCGTCATTGCAAGCTGAAGTATCCCCACGAATTGCACTCGTTTCTGGCTCTGGCGTGCTCTTCACCTCTCCCCTTGTGGGAGAGGTCGACGCGTTCTTTGCGGCGGGTGAGGGGTGTCAAAAAACAGCCAAGAAATTTGTCAACAGATGCAAGGTCTGAAATTTCGAAAACAGCATATTCTTAAGAAGTATGATAAATGATTGATGGTTTTTTGACACCCCTCACCCGCGCAAAAAGCGCGCGACCTCTCCCACAAGGGGAGAGGTGAAGAGCACGTCAGAGCCAGAAACGAGTGCAATTCGTTGGGATACTTCAGCTCGCAATGACAGCCACATAATGCTTGCGCAATAAATCAGTAAGCGGAATAATACCGGCTCTTTTTTATTTGTCATGGAGCCTATCATGAAACACGGAATTATCACATCCATTTTGATCGCCGCAGGCCTTTTGCCGGTTATTGCTACAGCACAGTCTGTTGACCTGAATTTCTCGAACAATTCCAAATATGCCTATTCCATCGCAGGTGATACGGGAGAATGTTTGCTCAATATCACGCCATTTTCTATCAAAACCCTTTCCTGGAAAGATGCCAGCAGACTATGCAAGGGCGAAGACTGCAAAGTTTCCATTTATGCTTCTGTGGGCTGCAAAGGTTCTGCAGAAGGATCTTTCACATGGATAAATTCTTACGGTGCCATCACTCCGACATCACAATTTTCTTTCATCATCATTCAGGTTTCCCGCAATACTGTTTTTATTACCGACAGGCATGCGCTGCCCAGCCAGAAGGCTGAAACCAAAACCAGTCTGGCTCGCTGACACCGTCATCCCGCGGCTTGTCCAATGACCAAAACAGGTCGACTGCGCCATCACCAACCCGAAGGTCAGAATAACAAAATGCAGGAAGGGCTGAAGTGACTTGAATTTATCCTGTACAGATGATATCATTTTGATATCATTCCATTGGGAGGATAAATTCATGGCACAACTGCTTCTGCGTGATCTGACGGTCGAAACTGTCAAACGGCTTAAAATGCGCGCAAAACTGCACCATCGCTCGCTCCAGGGCGAGCTGAAACATATTGTCGAATCTGCCACCCGGCTTTCTGCCAAAGAGGCAGTCCGGCTGGGAAAATCCTGGCACAAGCGCCTTGGAAAGCATGCTTTTTCTGACAGTGCAGACCTCTTGCGAGAGGACAGAAGCCGGTGAAAACAATGATTGTAGATGCAAGCGTTGCAATAAAATGGTTTGTGCCGGAGATACACGCCATTACCGCCCTTCGCCTGTTGGATATGCCTGTGAGACTCATGGCTCCCGATCTCATTTTTGCAGAGACAGGCAACATCCTCTGGAAAAAATGGCGCCGGAAGGAACTCTCTCTTCCAGATGCTGCAGCCATTCTGGAAGACTTCAAACAGATGCCGCTGGATATTGCCGAATGTGAACCACTGGTGGAAATAGCCTGGCAAATTGCCACAGGGTATGATCGCACTTTTTATGACAGTCTTTATCTCGCGCTTGCCAAGTCAGAAAATGGCAAAATGGTCACTGCTGACCGCGCCTTCTACAATGCATTGCACAAGGAGGCCCTGGGCAAATCACTGCTTTGGATTGAAGATATCAGCAAACCATAATGACCCCGGGCATACACTTGATCAACCCCATGAATTTAAACAACAAAATACAGACATGATCCTGCCGCTTGCGTGAGCGCAAGCCATGGTGCTACGCTTTGCCGCACTTTTACCATTCCAGGGAGTGTTTTTCTGATGCAGTCCGCCTCCACACTTGATACCACGATCCAGAAGCTGGCCACCCCCGGCAAAGGCATTCTCGCCGCAGATGAAAGCGGTCCCACCATTGGCAAGCGCTTTGCTGCGCTCAAAATTGACACAACGGAGGCCATGCGACAAACCTGGCGTGATCTTTTGGTGACCACACCGCAGATCAATGAATTTATCGCAGGCGTGATCCTTTTTGATGAAACACTGCACCAGAAAACACTCGATGGCACACCCTTCCCGAAAAAACTCGAACAACTCGGCATTCTGCCCGGCATCAAGGTGGATCAGGGACTGACGCTGCTGCCCGGTACGAAAGATGAACAAATTACCCAGGGACTCGACAAACTGGGCGAACGCCTCGCAGATTATTATGCAAAAGGCGCCCGTTTTGCCAAATGGCGTGCGGTTTATAATATTTCTGAACAGACACCTTCGCCACTTGCCATTCATGCCAATGCCGAAGTTTTGGCCCGTTATGCCGGACTCTGTCAGGCGAACAATATTGTGCCCATTGTTGAACCCGAAGTTTTGCTCGACGGCACACACACCCTTGAGCGTTCAGCGGAAGTCTCAGAAGAAGTCCTGCATGCGGTTTTTAATGCCCTGCATCTTCACAAAGTCAGTCTCGAACACATGGTGCTGAAACCTTCCATGGTCATCAGCGGAAAATCCTGCCCGAATCGCGCACCAGTAGAAGCTGTGGCCATTGCAACACTTGCCGTCCTGAAACGGACAGTACCTGCCGCTGTGCCCACCATCAATTTTCTCTCAGGCGGTCAAACCCCTGAAGAAGCGACTGCTCACCTGAATGCCATGCATGTGCTTTCCAAAAATAATCTGCCATGGAATCTCAGCTATTCCTACGCACGCGCTCTGCAGGAATATGCCATGCAAACCTGGGGAGGTCACAGCAACCAGATCAAAGCTGCGCAACAGATTTTCTGTCAGCGCGCACGGTTGAACAGCCTTGCTGCAGAGGGGCGCTATAATATCGCCATGGAAAAGGAAAGTTCTGCAGCATAAAACAATATTTGCATGATCAAATTTCCAGGGAGAGGATGATGGCATACAGTCTGATTGCAACAACAGATGCGAAAGGTCATTTCATTGAGCTTGTCAATCGGGTGGCACATGGCAAGGAGAGAATTATTTTAACAAGACGCGGACAGGAAATCGCCGCACTCATTCCGGTTGATGACCTGCGGCTTTTGCAGTCCAACCAGAACCAGGAAGATCTTGCCGCTGCCATTGATTCCCTCAAGGAAGCCCGTGAATCTGGCACCCTGTTGCTGGAAGAGTTCACAACAGGGCAGACAGGACAGGCTTCATGACGGGGACACCCTACGCCATTCGTCTTTCGCCCCGCCTGCAGAAGCAGCTCCGGGCGCTGCCGCAGGCGGAAAGAAAGCTTGCCATCAAACTGGCTGAAGCACTCGCCATCAATCCGCGCCCACCCGATGTCATCCGCATCGAAGGCATGACTGGACTTTATCGCGCCTCGCTTTCTGAACTGCAGATGGTGTACAAGATAGAAGACGCAGAGCTGATTTTGCTGTTTATCAGAGACTAACCTAATACCCCGCCCAGCCAGTGGCCGCAGACAAAAGTCAGTGCGGCTGCAATACTGACCACCAGCAGCATACGAAAGCCGCTAAACAAGTCCAATATCAACAATTATTTCCAAAATAATCATGAGGTAAAATATAACTACATAAACAAACTACAAATATGTAGTTGATTTTTTTCCAGAGGCTGGTATAATTAAATCAAAGGAAAGTCCGTATGCAGTTCGAATGGGATCCTGTCAAAAACAGGTCAAACAAAAGAAAACATGGTTTGAGTTTCGAGGCTGCATCATTTGTTTTTCAGGATCCTTTCCTGTTAAGTGTTCCTGATGACAGATATGCATCGGAAGAAGAACGCTGGCAAACCCTGGGCGCCATCCAGGAATCAGTCATTTATGTGGCACATACCGTGAGGGAAGATGACCATGACAAAGAAATCATCCGCATCATCTCAGCGCGCGCAGCGTCACCGCATGAATCCCGCCGATATTACGCTAACCGAAGAAATGGCCAAAGAAATTAAGGCGCTCAAAACACGTAAAATAAACCTTTCCGATAAGGACGCACCTGAAATCACAGCCTGGGACAAGACTGTTGCCGGAAAATTTTATCGGCCAGTCAAAAAACAGATCACCATTCGCATCGATGCGGATGTGCTTGACTGGTTCAGGCATGAATCCATCAAATACCAGACATTAATCAACCTTGCCTGCAGAGAATATATGCTGCATCACGGCAAATCGTCCGATTCAGAAACCAGACGATAGGTCCTACCCCAAAACCCCACCCAGCCAGTGACCACAGGTAAAAGTCAGTGTCGCTGCAAGACTGCCCACCAGCAGCATGCGGAATCCGCTGAAGAGAGCCCCCCGATTGCTGAACAGACTGAGCAGCGCCCCAATACCCGCAAGAAAAACCGCCGTCAGCCCAAAGCTGCAGTAAAGCCCCCGGTTCCCTTCCAGAAAGAAAAATGGCGCAAGCGGCACAAAAGCCCCCATGGCAAATGAAACAAATGAAGAAATGGCCGCGCCCACAGGTGACCCCAAATCGGAAGGATTCAGCCCCAGCTCTTCTCGCGCCAGCGTATCGAGCGCCCGCTCCGGATCCTTGATCGCGTGGTCTGCAAGACTTCTCGCGGCATCTTCAGGCAAACCGCGGGCCCGGTAAATAACTGCCAGTTCGTCCGCTTCTTCCTCCGGATAGGTTTCGAGCTCCTCTCTTTCCAGACCAATCTGGTATTCGAAAAATTCCCGCTGTGAACGCACGGAAATATACTCACCTGATGCCATCGAACAGGCGCCCGCCAAAAGTCCCGCCACCCCCGTCAAAAGAATCATGGAATGACCCGCAGCACCGCCGGAAACCCCCGCAAGCAGGCTGAGATTGGACACCAGCCCATCATTCACGCCAAAAACCGCAGCCCGCAAATTGCCTGCATGCGTCACTCCCCGGTGACGCTGTTCCAGATGCACCGAAGCCACTTGACCCTGCGGCTCGCCGCCATACACCGACATGCCGCGAATTTTCATCGCAGCGAGCACAAACCGCAAACGCGACGCCCCAAAAATCCCAAGCAACAGCACAACAACTCTCGCACGGATGCCAGGCCGGAATACCCCGGATATCCCCTGCTTTTCCCAAATCCCCGCCTGTTTTTCAGCAGATTTTGAAAGCTCCAGAAACATGTTGCGCCGCACCGGATCGTGTTCAACCGAAGCCACCCTCTGGTAAAGCCAGGCCGAGCGCTTTTCTTCCTGCCAATTTTTCAGCGACATCGCATTCTCCTACACACACTCACCACAGCGGCCAGAAATATTGTCCCTGCCCAGACTCTCTGAAAGCACCTGGCCTGTCACCGAATTGGGCCGAAACACGGTACATCCCTTCAGTCCAAGACGGTATGCCTCCGTATAAACATCCTGCAGCTTTTCAAAAGGAAAATTTTCCGGCAGATTGATGGTCTTTGAAATCGCCTGATCCACCCACGGCTGCACCGCCGCCTGCATCTTCAGGTGATCAGAAGGCGTGAGCGTGCCGGTATCCATCCATGCCGGTGGCAACCCTTCCGGATGCCCGAGATGCCGCCACTGCCTTAGCGCATCATCCATCACTTCAAAATGCATCAGCGTGCCCCCTGGCCCCCGCACCGTGCGCTGATACTGTCCGCGAAACACAGGCTCAATCCCGTTTGAAACATTGTTTGCCAAAAGACTGATGGTGCCTGTGGGCGCAATGGCATTGTGATGACTGTTGCGAATGCCATGTTTTTCAATTTCCTCACGAATATCGGCCGGCATTTTGGCAACAAAATGCCCCTGAACATATTTTTTGCCATGAAATGCCGGAAATACACCGCGCTCTTTTGCAAGCTCAATGGAAGCACGCCAGGTGGAAAGCGCAATCCGCTGCATGAGCTCGCCCGAAAACGCAGTCGCAGCCTCACTGCCATAGGAAATCCCCAGCATGACCAGCATGTCTGCAAGCCCTGTAATCCCAAGACCAATGCGCCGTGTCGCCAGTGACTCCTGCCGCTGCTGAAACATTGGATAATGGGAAACATCCACCACATTATCCAGAAAACGCGTCGCCACCTGTACGGTATTGTCGATGGCCTGCCAGTCAGGGACTGCCGCGGATGTAAACGGCGAACGCACAAAACGCGACAGATTCACTGAACCCAGATTGCAGGCACCAAATGCCGGTAACGGAATTTCACCACAGGGATTGGTCGCACTGATCCATTCCCGATACCAGAGCGTGTTCTGGCGATTGATCGTGTCTTCAAACAAAACTCCGGGCTCCGCGCATTCCCAGGCTGAACGAATGATTTTTTCCCAAAGACTGCGCGCCGGAATGCGCCTGATCACCCGACAGGCAATGGGCTCTGCACTCCCGCTCCAGTGATTCAGCACGGTATCGGCAAGATCCCCTTCACCCGCCGGAAAAAGCAGTTCCCATTCGCGATCTTCCGCAACCGCCTGCATGAACCGGTCTGAAACCAGCACGGAAAGATTGAAATGCCGCAGCTCACGGGGATCCGATTTTGCGGCAACAAACTCTTCAATATCCGGATGATCACAGCGCAATATACCCATCATCGCGCCACGTCTTGCACCCGTTGACTCAATAGTGGCACACATGGCATCCCAGATGCGCATGAAAGAAACCGGCCCTGATGCCATGGTCCCGGCATGGTGAGCAATTTCACCCCGCGGTCTGATCGCAGAAAAATCATACCCGACTCCCCCGCCTTCCCTGAGAGTGATCGCAGCTTCCTTCAGGGCATCAAAAATCGCTGTCAGTGAGTCTTCGGTGAGCGGCATTACAAAACAGTTGAAAAGGGTCACGGTATGCGCCGTTCCGGCACCCGCCAGAATCCTGCCTCCAGGCAAAAATCTGAAATCCGCCAGCAGCGACAAAAATTCTTCCTGCCATTTTGCCCGGTTTTTGACCTGTTCGGCGCCCGCCACCGCAGTCGCCACCCGCAGCCACGTCGCTTCCACCGACTGGTCAACGATATCGCCATTCAAACGATAGCGATATTTGCTGTCCCAGACATTTTCGGAAATGTCTTCCTGAAAAATGCTCACTGTTCAATCATCCCCTGATGTACTGCATCCACGAGTACCCTGACATGCTCTGGCGGAATATCAGGCGTAATGCCATGCCCCAAATTAAAAACATGCCCCGGGCCCTCACCGTACTCCGCAAGCACCTTTGAGACTTCCCTGCGGATAGTGTCCGGATCCTGCTTCAGGATAGCCGGATCCAGATTGCCCTGCAAAGCCACTTTTCCAGAAACCCGCAGGCGTGCTTCTATCAGGGAGAGCGTCCAGTCAATGCCAATGGCATCGCAGCCTGTGGTCAGCATCTGTTCAAGCCACTGCCCGCCATGCAGGGTAAAAAGAATCACGGGCACGGCACGGCCTTCATGAAAACGCAGCAGACCCTGGATGATCCGGGAAAGATACGGCAGCGAGAAAATTTCATAGCCCGGGGTATCCAGCAGTCCACCCCAGCTGTCGAAGATCATCACCACCTGTGCACCTGCCTGAATCTGCGCATTCAGGTGACAAATCACTGATTCAGTCAAAATATCCAGCAGGGCATGCAAAACATCAGGTGCCTCCCCGCGCATGCGCTGGATATGGGGAAAATGTTTGTTGGCCCGCCCCTCAATCATGTAGGCAGCCAGTGTAAAGGGGCTGCCACAAAAACCGATCAGCGGCACTTTGCCACCCAGTTCGTGACGCACGAGCCGGATTGCATCGGAAACATAACGAAGATCTGTTTCCGGATCAGGCACTCCCAGGGCTTTTACATCCCGCATGGAGCGCACGGGGCGTTCAAAAGCCGGGCCTTCTCCTTCCGTAAAACCGAGCCCGAGTCCCATTGCATCCGGAATGGTCAAAATGTCTGAAAAAATTATTGCCGCATCCAGATCAAAACGGGCCAGCGGCTGCAGGGTCACTTCCGAGGCCAGTTCAGGGGTTTTGCAAAGCTGCAAAAAACTGCCTGCCTTCTCGCGCACTGCCCGATATTCCGGCAGATACCGGCCAGCCTGCCGCATGATCCAGACGGGCGTCACATCCACAGGCTGACAGGCAAGGGCACGCAACAGGCGATCATTTTGCAGGGCAGAAACCCTGTTCATCCGCAACACTTCACGCTGCGAACCGGCAGATCTTCGAGCGGAGAATCCAGCCGCGCCAGAGTGCGGCAGCCCACGCCTGTTTTCGCCTGGATGTATTTGCGTTCAGCAACCAGCAGATTATAATAGCGCGTTGAAGACAGACCGCCATTGTCAAACTCGCGGATTTCGTCATCTTGGAGCAGCTTCCATTTCTGGGCGAAATCTCCTCTCGCCATACACTCCACCATGTTCTCATAATGTTCTTTTCGAATCAGGAGATCATATCCGTCATCCGCAAAACGCTTCTCCATCGCCCTTGTTTTAATATATTCCGAAAGACCTCCAAGAAAGTCTCTCTCATGGGCGTTTTCGATGAGCCTGATTTTTTTTTGCATTTTATCGACACAACCAAGAGCAGCGTTGCGAATATCATCCACCGCCCTGAAAAACCCGAAACTCTTTGACATGCGACCCTCCAGCCAGGGATATCGTTCTTTTCCCGAAAGTTGGCGTGATGCTACTACTTTCCTTTGTTTTCCGGAAGATGATGGGATACGATACCAAGCAGAAATTTTGTCTGGTTCAATGAAAAAGGAGTTTTCGATGAAAAAAACCCTGATTGCAGCCATGGCTGCCAGCATTTGTCTCGCTGCCTGCCAGCAAAAAACAGATGATGCAGGCCCGACACCACCCGCAGCCAGCCCACCGGCTTCACCGACAACAGCCCAAACCGCGCCGCAAGCCATGCAGCCAGGGCCTGCGGCCACAGCTCCTGCACAGCAGCCCACTCCGGCTGACAATACCATGGGCATGAACAATAATACCAACCCTCCGCCACCCCCTCCACCTGCCAATGCCATGATGCCTGCAGCGAACGGTAACATGCCGCAGCAGATGGGTGGCAATGGCAATATGCCAGGCCAGGCTGGAAACATGCCGCAGCAGATGGGTGGTGGCAATGGCAATATGCCGGGCCAGGCTGGAAACATGCCACAGCAGCCGAATGGCAACATGCCAGGTCAGACTGGAAACATGCCACAGTCTGGCACGATGCCTCCTCCCCCACCTTCAGGCGCACAGGGTAATGGCGCGACAACGCCGCCTGCAACAACAAACGATGGCATGAATGCTGCAGCGCCCGCAGATCCTTCTTCAGCAGGCACCGCTCCAGCCATGCCGCAGGCGGGTTCTTTCTCTGGATCCCAGGTCGTCTCTGGTGCGGCAACGGTTCCAGCCAACAATGCACCACCGGCGAACAATACCAGCACGCAAGGCAGCACACAGCCTGCGGGCAGCGGGCAGTGATAATATCCCCCTCTCCCGGAACAGCGGGAGAGGGGCGATTCAGTCTGTCCCCAGCCAGTTGATAATATCATCCGCAACAGCACGGACATTGCGCCGGTCTGTGGTGACCCGAAAATCAGCCAGTTCGCTGTAAATGGGTTCTCTTTCCCGCCAGAGCTGCTGCAACACTTCTTCACGGTTACTGACGCGAAGTGCGGGGCGGCGAGCGTCATTGACCGTACGGTCTTTCTGGTACGCAAGCGATACTTCGAGATAGATCACAATACCGTGACTGGCAAGCAGTGAACGGCAAAGCGGCGAAAGAATGGTCCCTCCACCAGTTGCGAGCACTATTCCCGGCAGGGTTACGAGCTCACTGACGACTGCTTCTTCACGCCGGCGGAATCCTTCTTCGCCCTCCACATCGAAAATCCAGCCGATGTCCACCCCGGTGCGTTTTTCAATTTCTTCATCGGTATCATAAAAATCCAGATTGAGCCTGCCGGCAAGATACCGGCCCACACTGCTTTTGCCGGCCCCCATGGGCCCCACAAGAAAAATATTTTTGTTGCCAGCTTTCACGCCACACCCCTTTCTCTGAGTCAGGGAGATTCTATAGTATTATTGCATCATATGAAAAAAACGAAAAAACGAAAGCAATGAAAAAAACATCCTGGTTGCCCCGTCTGCCGGAAACACTGGCCCATGGACTTCATTCAGTCCTCCGCTGGCCAGCGTCATTCATGCAACAACTGCAAAAATATGGCCTCCATCAGCCTGTTGTGCAAATTATGACCCAGCAGTGGCGGCTGGCAACGCATGAAGACTGTGAAGTTCTCGCTCTGCAGGGGCGTTCGCAGGTTCTGGTGCGTGATGTTTTGATCGGCACAGACAAGGCGAAAAAGGCAGAATGGATGCTGGCCCGTTCAGTCTTTCCACACAGTCTGCTTCGGGGCCCGGAGCGTCAACTGGGCCAACTGAAAACCCGCCCGCTGGGCAGGGTCCTTTTTCGCCATCCCCACATGGTTCGAGAGGCATTTGAGTTTGCGGAACTTTCACCCTCCCGGCTGGAGGAGGATTTTCATTGGGCAAGTCAGAAAGCCCTCTGGGCACGCCGTTCCATTTTCAGGCTCAGGGGAAAACCGCTGCTGCTCACTGAGATTTTTTTACCCGACCTTGTGGACTGGCTGGACCGGAACCCCCATATCCTCTTCGGATGAGGTTTCCTTTTCCATTTTTTTTGCAAGCTGCACAAACAGCATGGCAGCCCCCCGCTGGCACCCCTTGAGAGTACCCGGCAAAATACCGCGACACAGGTCCTTCGGCCGCAGGTTTCCCACCACCTCGCCGACCGTTCTGCCTGACACCTGCACCTGTGTTTTAACCACATCAAAGGGATTGGCAAAAAAGGCTCCAAGAATGCCTCCTGAGAGACAGGAAGCAGTTTCCTGCAGGGATGTCGCCCCCTGGCCCCTAGAATCCCCTGTCAGAGCCTGTCTCATGAGTGCCGACCCTCCATAGAGAGCAGCCATGCCAGATGCATTTCTGCCGAGCGTTGGAAGCATCGACCGATAGCTGTTCGCGAGCACTGTCCTGATATTGTGGGTGGAACTGCCTGTCTGGCGCATCGATTTCAGGGTATCCAGCGGCATGGTGGCAATGGTTGCAGGAATGCTCGACAAAAAACCGGCTGCCGTGTGCATCACCCAGTACTGGTAGCGCTCGCCGATAGCAGCTTTCAGCCCGACGCCATACTGGCCCTGAAGATATTCGTTCACCAGTGGCTGGCAACCCATAACAATCCAGCGGCTCATGATCTTGTTGGGGCCTGCATACTGAATCCCCCGGCAAAGAAAGCGGCCTTTTTCAGCAACAGTCACAGCCCCTGCAAAAACAGGCTCGCCCGCGGGACGGACATGGAGGCGTTTGATCAGTGTCGTCAGCGGATGAAGCAGCGTGGCTTCAGCAAATCCCACTTTCAGACTGGCTGGTACCGTGACATTGCCAGATTTTTTTTCTGCAACCGGTTCTTTTTCTCTCATAAGGGTGACCGTACGATATGAAAATACTTTTTGCAAGCAGCAAAAAAATGTATAACCTTCTCCCATGCTGCGCACACTCATGACACTCACGCGACTGGACAGGCCCATTGGCATTTTGCTTCTTTTGTGGCCAACCCTCTGGGCGCTTTGGCTGGCATCCGCAGGCCTTCCTTCTCCTGTCATCACCGGAATTTTTGTAACCGGCACTGTACTGATGCGTTCTGCGGGCTGCATCATCAATGATATTGCTGACCGCAAACTGGACCGTCATGTCCGGCGCACACGGCACAGACCGCTGGCCACGGGAGAAGTTTCCGTCACTTTCGCGCTTGTGGTTTTTTTTCTGCTGCTGCTTCTTTCTGCCAGTCTTCTGGTTTTTTTGAATCAGTTTGTATTTTGGCTTGCTCTTTTCGGTGTTGTCCTGACTGTTCTTTATCCGCAGCTGAAACGGATCACACACCTGCCGCAGGCGGGTCTTGGCCTTGCATTTGCATGGGGCATTCCCATGGCTTTTGCCGCCTGTGAAAATACACTGCCGGCAAAAGCATTCTGGCCTTTTGCTGCAACTTTTGCCTGGATCCTCATGTATGACACGCTATATGCCATGACTGACCGGCCGGACGATGTGAAAGCCGGCATTCGATCCACAGCCATTCTGTTTGGAAAACAGGACCGGCTGATGATTGCCCTGTTGCAGTGTGCAACGCTTTTGCTGCTGGCCGTCACTGGAAAAATTTTTTCTTTGGGCAATATTTTCTTTGCAAGCCTCATTATTGCCGGAATACTGTTTGTCTTTCAGCAATGGCTGATTCGCGATCGCCTGCCTGAACCCTGTTTTCGTGCATTTTTAAACAACCATTGGGTCGGTTGTGTTATTTTTGCAGGCATTTTTCTGGGAAGCCCGTAAAAACAAGGGGGTATTTTAAGATAGAAATTGACAATAAAATAACCATAATGGTACATTCGGAAGAATTTATATGCCGAGGCCATGCCATCATGATCACCCCAAACTCCAGGGATAGCAGCCCTGTGCCCAGTGGCACTACCACCACTTACGATAGTATCAGTCTTGCCACCCTGGACCTAGAAGACGGGGACAACATCTCTATACCCAGCGGACCCACAACGACTTATAACAGCAGCGATCTGCGTTATCTGGATCGGCTGAGAAACGGAGAAAACAGTCCCAGGGAAAATACTCCGACCCTGTCAGAGGCAAAACTGGTTGCGGATGAAGACATGCCAGTCAAAACAAGCTGTTTCAGTGTAATACGCAGAATCCTGTCTTTCCGTTTTTCCCGTTTCTTCAGATCCCGTCAAAGTCATCCAGAATCGGAAGCAAGCCTGCTAAAGGGACACATCCATTTTGACCCGAATCCTTGCGGATGAAAACATCCCCCTGCCCAAAGGAACTGGGCATGAGGGACAGATCTCCACCAGGCCAGGCCGCGAAATCAGCCGGGCTGATCTCGGCAATATTGATATTCTGTTTGTCCGCTCAGTCACCAAAGTCAATGAAACCCTGCTGAAAAACACCCCCGTGCGTTTTGTGGGGACTGCCACAGCAGGCCACGATCATCTGGATATTGCCTGGCTGCAACAGGCTGGCATTCAGTGGGCTGCAGCCCCTGGCTGCAATGCACAGGCCGTAACAGAATATCTGGTCTGCACCATTGCTGCCCTGCAAAAGAAACAGATTCTCACGGGGGCTCACCCAAAAGCTGCCGTGATTGGCGCAGGATGGATTGGTCAGCCTGTGGCTGAAATTCTCGCCCTTCTGGGTTTTGAAGTTTTTGTGTGTGATCCCTTCCGAAAAGATCTCCCCACTGTTCCCTTTCAGGATATTGCTGGCATGGATCTGGTGACACTGCATGTGCCGCTCACCAAAACAGATCACCACCCCACTTTTCACATGATCGATACTGCCTTCCTGCAGCGCCAGAATCCCGGCTGCTTGATCATGAATACTTCAAGAGGGGGCGTCATTGCCACAGCAACCCAGAGGCAGCACGCTGAATCATATATCTGGTGTCTGGATGTATTTGAAAACGAACCCCGGCCTGATCCAGATATCCTGCAAACAGCACTGATCACCACCCCGCATATTGCCGGGTATTCCATTCAGGCCAAAGAACGCGGTGCCCTGCAAATTTGTGAGGCTGCCGCAAATCTGGGAATTTTGCCTGCGTCTTTCAAAATATCGGCAAAGAAAGCACATATTCGTCTGTCATTTGGAGAAGAACAACCACTCACCTGGCAGGAAGTGGTTTTAAGAATTTTTAATCCTGAAGAAACCAGTCAAACCATGAAAGAAGCCATTGCTGAAAATCCTGGCTGTTTTGACCGTCTCAGAAAAAACTTCAGGGAAAGACACGAATTCAGCTCTGTGGAGATTACTGGTGGCGTAATTTCAAATCATGAACAGGATGTACTGAAACATCTGGGGATCAGGCTGCCTGCCCTGTCAGTATAACCCGCCTTCTCCGCCACCGGTTGAAGCATCACCGGTCTCGGGTGCAGCTTGTGCAGGAAGTGCGTTTTCCATGAAATATTCCAGTCTGGCGACAGGACTTCCCGCGCTTGCCCGCCGGCCCGTCAGGGGATCAATGCGAATGCTGACGATCCCTGGAGGTTCTGGTAACGGGTGATCTGGCACATCTTTCAGGGCTTTTTGCATATAGGCGATCCAGAGTGGCAGTGCAGCCTCCCCGCCAAATTCATGCAATGACCGTGGCTGATCAAATCCCATCCAGGCGAGCGCCACCAGTGTCGGACTGTATCCCGCAAACCATGCATCCACTTGGTTTTGTGTGGTTCCGGTTTTGCCCGCCAGATCATGCCGTTTGAGACGCTTTGCCCTGATGCCCGTGCCATGTTCAATCACATCATGCAGCACAGATGTCAACAGAAAGGCGTTCTGTGCCGTGATGACCCGCTCTGCCCGTGTATTGTCCGAAGAATCAGGCGGACAGTCCCGACAGACACGCAGGGGATGTGACTGGTAAAGCATTTTACCCTGGGAGTTTTGAATCTCACTGAACATCCAGGGTTCGACCCTGTAGCCACCATTGGCAAAAACCGCGTACGCTGCGGCCATTTGCAGCGGGGTCACACTCGCCGTTCCGAGTGCGAGCGTCAGTTCGTGCGGCATGACTTTTGGATCAAAGCCAAATTTTTGCAGATAATTTATCGTCCAGGGCACGCGAATGGCAGAAAGCAGACGGATGGTCACAAGATTTCTTGAATGAATCAGGGCATCCCTGAGAGAAGTGGGACCATAAAAATGCCGCTCATCATTCTGTGGGCGCCAGAAACTGTCATTGGAAGGATTCTGGTAAATCACGGGCGCATCATTCACGAGACTTGCCAGCGTATAGCCCTTTTCAAACGCCGCTGAATAGATGAATGGTTTGAAACTGGACCCTGGCTGGCGCTCCGCATCGGTGATGCGGTTGAATTTGCTGCGCTGGAAATCAAACCCGCCCACCATGGCGCGGATGGCACCATCAGCAGGATCGAGAGACACCAGCCCCGCCTCTGCCCGCGGCAACTGTGCAAGCCTCAGAGAATCCACCGTGCGCTGAATGCGTACCAGATCCCCAGGTTTCACAATCTGTTCTGCGGATTCTGGCCGGGGCCCGAGAAAATCAGGATTAATCTGGCGACGCGCCCAGGAAAGTCCCTGCCAGGGAATGGTTGCAAATTTGCCGGAGGCCAAAAGCACCGTCACGGTCTCATCAGTCAAATCCGTCACCACCGCTGGCTGAAGATTATTTACCGTGGGTGTTTCGGCCAGAATTTTTTCGAAAGCGGGCATGTTTTTCAGGGAAGGCGTCCCGAGGTTGCGTTCCGGTCCGCGATAGCCATGACGCTGGTCGTAGGCCAGCAGCGCCTCTCGCACTGATTGATTGGCTGCTGCCTGAAGCGTACTGTCCAAGGTAGTTTCGACCACAAAACCATCGGTATAGATGATGTCCCCATACATTTCCTCGAGCTGCCTGCGAACACGCTCGGCAAACCAGGGCGCTTTGACCTCAGTCTGCAGCTCATGATAGTGCACATGGACCGGCGCTTTCTGTGCTTCACTGTATTCAGCATCTGTAATCAGTCCAAGATCATGCATGCGGGTCAGTACATGATTGCGCCGCTTCAGTGCCGCATCCGGATGGGAAATCGGATTCAGTGCAGATGGGGCCTGCGGAAGCCCTGCCAGCATGGCGATTTCATCCAGTGAGAGCTGATCGAGTGTCTTGCCATAATAGACTTCTGCAGCAGCTGCAACGCCATAGGCCCGGTTGCCGAGAAAAATCTTGTTGAGATAAAGTTCGAGGATTTTTTGCTTGCTGAGCTTGTGATTGATTTTGAGTGCCAGCAGGATTTCCCGCAGTTTGCGGCCATAGGTTTTGTGCCGGTTCAGATAAAAACTGCGGGCCACCTGCATGGTAATGGTACTGCCCCCCTGGGATTTTTTGCCGGTAGCCACCAGCAAAACCGCAGCCCGCGCAAGACCCGTAATATCCACGCCCGAGTGCTGGAAATAGCGCTGGTCTTCTGTCGCCAGTATGGCGCTGATCAACTGTTTTGGAATATGCTCAGAGGTAACGGGAATCCTGCGCTTTTCGCCATATTCGGCGATCAGTTTATGATCTCTTGTGAGAATCTGCAGGGGGACCTGCAGCTGGACAGTATTCAGGGCATCGATATCCGGCAGCTGAAATACCATGTAATACCAGAGCCCCACCAGCAGGATGCCAGCGGATACGAGGGCAGTCAGTGTCAGGCGGCGAAGCCGCAGTAATGCACTCATGATAACCATAAGGCCTGTATCAGAGCCTTGCATTCTACACCAAAAATGGTCAATATACGGGTCTTCCCGATTTTCCCGCTTAAATCAGCACAATACAGCTCCAATCCTTCATATCTTCCTTCCCTGCACCCTGAATTAATCCCTGAATCAGTCAATGGATCGCTATTAATGGTTATGACCAGTCTTTTGCCAGAAGAGCCTGAAAAAGCGCCTTCTGCCAAAAAAAGATATCAACTGCTTTTTGCAGCCCTGATGCTGCTTGCAGCCGCCCTGAGCTTTTACTGGTGGCAGCAAAAAGAATCCGCAGTGCCAGTGCCAGAACCTTTGGCACTGCCATCCCCACCCCCTGCAGAAAGCATTCAGGCAAAACAGCAGTCCCTGCACCAAACCCTGCTGGCACTCTCGAAAACGCTCAGACAGCATGGCGAAATTCGGCTGCGGACGCTATCGGTCACACCCAAAGGCATTCGCCTTGAAGCTGCCTCATATGATCCCCGGGCTGCTTTTGTTTTTTCCACCCTGAAAGCAGATATTTTATCTCTGCATCAGGGAGAATTTGTTGTGAATATTCCGGCTCCCGACCAGCAAACAGCAGAACAAAACCCGCCATACAGCGGGACCACAAATCATCCTGAAATTCTGAAACAAAAATTTTCCACAAAACCTCCTGGCCACTGGAATCCTGTTGAAACAAATGCCATGCAGCTTGCGGATCTTCTGCGCATGCTTGCTGCGAAAATGCAGCAGGATGTCATTGTCAGCCCGGAAATCAAAGGCACAGTGACACTTTCACTGGGAAATACAGCGCCAGATGTCCTCTTTGACAATTTAATCAGGGAGCACCATCTGACGGTCACTGAAAAAAACAATATCAAAACTATTTCTTCCCCAAAATCCGGGATACGAATTTTTCAGGTGCATTATGCGGATGCGTCTGCAACCGCCGGATGGCTTGCTGATAAAAAAAATCACCTGCTGTCTGATGAAGGCAGTGTGCATGTGGATATGCGCACCAACCAGCTGGTGGTGCGTGATTTGCCTGCACAGTTGCAGGAAATTGCGGCACTTTTGGCGCGTCTCGATGTTCCGGTCAAACAGGTGTTGATTGAAGCGCGTCTTGCGAGCATTGACCGGCAGTTTGAGCGCGAACTGGGTGTGGACTTTTCAGAGGCTGCAAAAAAAGAAGATCGCGATCATACTGGCCACCCAGGTTCTTTCAGTCTGGCACTGATCCATCTTGCTGATAATTCCATGCTGGATATCAGGCTTTCAGCTCTTGAAACAAAGGGTCATGCAGAGCTGATATCCAGTCCGAAACTTTTTACAGCAAACCGTGAGCCTGCGCGCATTGAATCGGGCGAAGAAATTCCCTATCAGGAAATCAGCCGAAGTGGGGCTACGGCTGTGACCTTTCGTAAAGCTGTGCTGAGTCTCGAAGTAACGCCCCAGATTTTGCCAGGCGATCAGGTTCAGCTGCAGCTGGTCATTCACCAGGACAGGCCAGCAGGCCGGATGGTACTGGGGGTTCCCACGATTTCAACCCGACAGTTAAAATCCAGCATTTTGCTCAAAAACGGCCAGACGGTGGTTTTGGGCGGAATTTTTGAAAACAGCCAAAATGAAACACGCACGGGACTGCCCTTTCTCAGCGGGTTGCCTGTTATTGGCCCGCTCTTTCGCCAACAGGTCCGTGAGAGCGGCCAGCGGGAGCTTTTGGTGTTTGTGACACCGAGGGTTATTGGGTCTTGATATTTTAGGTGTAACTGTATATAGTTACTATAGGATTGAATGTGAGCAGACATGAAAAACAGCTGGCAAAGGCAAAAAACAATCCGGAAGGACTGTCATTTGCCGAATTCCAGACTTTGATGTCGCGTTGTGGCTGGATAGTAGACCATCAGTCAGGCAGCCATCAAATCTGGTATTCCCCAAAAGGACACCGTATATCTGTCCAGAACAGGAATTGCAAGGCAAAGGGATATCAGGTCAGGCAGTTCCTGGAAAGGTTTAAAGAGGAGAACGGAAAATGAGCGACAAATTTGATGGATTCAGCATCCATATGCTCACAGATAACGAAGGTGATTATATTGCCCATTTTGTCGAGCTACCCAACGTATCCGCATGTGGCAGCTCCCCTCTTGAGGCGATCAGTGAGCTGGAAGTTGCCTGGGAAGCAATGAAAAAAAGCTATCGCAAACATCATGAAGCTATTCCTGTAGCACCCACCAGGAAAGAGTACAGTGGCCAGTTTAATGTCCGTATTGACAGACGCATACACCGCGCACTGGCAATTGAAGCCTCAAGGGTTGGCATCAGCCTGAATGCACTGGTCGCACAGCGATTATCGCAGGCAGTCAGCCGTCAACTGGATACAGATATATAATGGCTTCCCCCTGTAAAATTTGTCCAGGTGGTCCTGCAGCAATTTAGCCAGTTCTGGGCTTACCGAGCTGCCAACAGGCATATGGATCGCTCCTTTTTCTGACTTTACGCCTTGAAGAAAGCCATTAGAATCAGTCTAACACCATATTGTCCACGGCAAAATACCAACACCTCCCTTTTTGGGAGGTAATTGTGGTTTGTCGACGGGTCCAAGCAAATAGCCAACGGATGATTTTAATTTTTTCATGGCGCCCAGCAGTGGGCGTTCTTCAAATCCCAGCTGCTGTGTGATGCCAGTGACTGTCGGGACGATTCGAAAAGGGATGCCATCCAGAATAAAATCCACAGGCGAACCCTGTGCAGACTTGTAATAACATTTTGTCAAATGAACCGCCTGATAATGCGCCTGACAACAGATTTCATTCCAGATAAAATGTCTTGTCAGGCTGAGCGTGCAGCCTTCGCCCATGATTTGCCCCATCAGGTAGCCAGCCAGACCGCTGTCAGTGAACAACCATATTTCCCTGCCAATGCCTTCCGGATGACAGGCAATTTTTCGCAGCAGAAAAATATTTTCCATCGCAGTCAAATATTGACGCACTTTATGGGCAGGACCTGCAAAATGCGTTAATCCTGGCAATTCACCATTGCGCAGCGCAACAGCCATTCTGTCCAGAATCAAAAAAGCAAAATCGGGATCAAAACTTTTGGGAAAGAAACGTGCCAGATCACGCAGAATGGTGGTTTCCAGCCAGGATTGCCAATAAAGTCGCCTCTGTTCTGCATCACGAAGAAAAGCCGGAAATGGCATTCCGCCTGTGACGGATGCACGGGTCAGTGCCGCACAATCAAAGCGAATGGTCGATGCAGCCTTCTGCACGGAAGCCCACTGATCAATGGGTCTGAAGGATTGATGATGAAGTTCTGCAAGCGTCATCGGCGAAAGCTCGACCAGCCCTATGCGGCCTGTCAGGCTCTCACGGATCCCGAGTTTTGATGAAAATGCAGTGGATCCTGTCAGAAACCAGGAACCTGGGATGCGCTTTTGATCCACCTTGAGCTTGATGGCATCAAAAAGTGGTGGGGCCTTCTGTATCTCATCCAGCAGAACAGGAGGCGTGAGCTTTTCAAGAAACTGCTCAGGGGAACGGTTCGCTTCTTCGCGCAGGGCAAAATCATCGAGCGAAACAAGCGGCGCTTTGCTGAAAAGCGAGGTCATCAGGGTGGTTTTGCCCCCCTGGCGAATCCCAACCATCCCCACCACAGGCCAAAGTTTTGCCAGCTTCTGAATCAGCCCGGCTGCAAATCGCTCTCTGAAATGCACCATCTTAATGCCCCATTTATCCGGCCTATGAAGCATTATTGCCTATAATAACTGTAATTACAATATCTGTTATTATAGGCATTATTGTGATAAAAACGGCTTTCCAGTGTCAGCATCCAGTGCTAAAAATAGCACTTTGACACTAAATTTAACTATTTATTAAAGTATACTTTACTTATTATGGTTATTTAGTTACATTTAACAGTATGAATATATCAAAAGACGAACTTGCCACCGTACTGGCCCAATTTAACCCCTGGTGGCGGAATGAACGCATCCCCGATCTCCCCGGGTGGCATCGGGCAGCATGGTCAGAACTGTTTGAGTGGGTCAGCGCCCCCCCTGCCGCGCGCGCTGTCCTGCTGTCTGGCGCAAGGCAGGTCGGTAAAACGACCCTTCTGTTACAGGTCGTTGACCAGTTACTTAAAGACGGAGTCCCTCCGGCCAATATTCTCTATGCGACCTTCGATCACCCCATTCTCAAGATGGCCGGAATCGATGCAGTTCTTTCAGCCTGGCGCGAACGCGAGCCACAATCTGCTGGCCTCGAATATCTGTTTCTTGATGAAGCCCAGTTTATGCGTGATGCCGGGACCTGGATAAAACACCAGACAGACTTTGTCAAAAACAGAAGAATCGTTTTCACAGGCTCTGCCATGCCACTGATCCATTCCGGACAGGAGTCAGGGGTCGGACGCTGGCATACCATCAAACTGGCGACCCTGTCGTTTTATGAATATCTCCAACTCAACCAGGTTTCCAGTTCTGGGCTTCCAGCATTACCCCCGCTGGGTTCATTCCGTGAACTGTTCGACTGGTCTCCTGCTGATTTTCGAAAAATGTCAGACCTGTCTTCAGCCTATACCGGACATTTTCATGAATACCTGATGCGGGGAGGATTTCCACAAACTGCCCGAATTGACAGCATTCAGAAAGCACAGCAGCTACTCCGGGAAGACATTATCGACAAGGTATTAAAGCGCGACATGACGGCACTTTTTGGTGTCCGCAGGGTACTTGAGCTGGAACAGGTTTTTCTGTATTTCTGCATGCATGATGGCGGATTACTTGATATTCCTGATCTGTGTGGCAATCTCGAAGTAAAACGGCCTACCGCCATGAAATATATTGATCTGCTTGAAGCCACTCATCTTGTTTATCGGCTACTGCCATTTGGCTATGGCAAGGATATATTGCGGGCCAAATTCAAAATTTATCTCGCAGATGCTGCCATTGCTTCTGCCGTTTTGCTCAGGGGGAAAAGCATCCTCGATGATCCAAACGCTCTGGGTATTGCAACAGAAACTGCCGTCTTCAAACATCTGTATACATGCCACTACTCACAGGAGATACGTTTTACCCATTGGCATGGCACCAAAAATCACGAGGTGGATCTCGTCGCCACTTTCAACAACCAGATCATCCCATTTGAAGTAAAATACCGCACACAGCACACTGGACCTCATGCTCTCAAAGGCCTGATCGAATTTTGCAGGACCAAATCCATAAAAAATGGTTATGTAATTACAAAATCACCTGATGATTTTGGTCTGCTCCTGAATACCGGATTACCTGACACCAATATTATGAAAATACCCGCGCCGTTACTCTGCTACTGGGTAGGCGAGTCAGAACTTTCAAGAACGTCTGTTTTTGTCTAACACTATACCAGGATTTTTTTCATATAATAACGCACATGGCCTTTGGGGCAATCATCCAGCACACCAAACACTTCATATCCATGCTTTTTATAAAAATCCCTGGCCTGAAAATCAAATGTATCCAGATGCACAAGATGAACGCCTTTTGATTTCGCCTCTGCCTCAACGCGTGCGAGCAGCAATGATCCCAGGCCTTTTTTTCGATATGCACCGTCCACGTAAAGAACATCAACAAACACAATATTCCAGCAGTACATTTCGGCATTGATCCCTGCGATAATCGCGCCATTGTCTTTAATACAATAACTGAGAGGAACCCATAACTGCTCCTGCGTTGCAGCCACCTGCTTCAGATTAAATTCCGTAAGAGTATCGTCAATATACTCCTGTTCTTCTTCAGTACTTTCAGAAATCATGATATCCATGGCGCATTACTCCAATGTTCTGTTGTTTTATATAAATATGGTTCATAATAACCGGTTTTTGGCATGGGCAAAAGAAATGTTGCAGGCACCCATCATCATTATCGGCTCAGGGCTCGCCGGCTACCAGCTGGCCCGGGAATTCCGGCGGCTTGATCAAACCACCCCGATCTGGATTGTCACCGCTGATGAGGGTCATTTTTACTCAAAACCCCAGCTGTCTGTCTCCCTTACGGGCCAGAAAACACCGGAAGCGCTGATCATGTCTTCCGCCACCCAAATGGCAGAACAGCTGAATGCCGAAGTTTTTACCCACACAAAAGTTACAGCAATCGACACCCACAAAAAAATCGTGGTTTTTGACAAAAAAGAATATCCATTCGCAAAACTGGTGCTGGCGCTCGGCGCATCCCCTGCCCGTCCACCGCTTGAAGGCAGTGCCATCGAAGATGTTTTTTCCGTCAATCATCTCGGCGATTATGCTCTTTTTCGCAAAAAAATCACCAACAAAAAAAGCATTACCCTGCTGGGCGCGGGACTGATCGGCTGTGAATTTGCCAATGATCTTGCCAACACTGGCCATACCGTCAATGTGATCACCCCAGCAAAAACCCCCATCGAGCTGTTGCTGCCAGAACATTTGGGCGAAATTCTGCAGACTTCTCTCGAAGAGCAGGGCATACGGTTTCACACCGGCTGCACCGCAACGCATATTGATCACACGGAAAATGACCAGTACCGTATTCAGCTCTCAAATGGCAGTACCCTGATCGCCGATGCCATTTTGTCTGCAACTGGTCTGCGGCCCATGACCACCCTTGCGAAAGCTGCAGGACTCGCAGTCTCTCGCGGCATTGCAGTGAATCGCTGGCTTGAAACCTCAGTCACGGATATTTATGCACTTGGTGACTGCGCGGAAGTGGAAAGTTTTGTGCTGCCGTTTATTACACCACTTTTAAATGCTGCCAGAGCCCTTGCCAAAACACTCGCGGGAACACGCACTGCGGTGAGTTATCCGGCCATGCCCGTCACCATCAAAACCCCCGCCCATCCTGTGGTCGTCTGTCCACCGCCAAAAGATATGGCTGGCGAATGGCAAACCGAAAAAACAGAGACCAGCAATGATGCTATTCGCGCGCTTTTCATCGACAAAAATGGCACCCTGCGGGGGTTCATCCTCATGGGTGCCTGTATTCGCGAGAAAAATGATCTTGCCAAAAAAATCCCGCCACTGATTGATTGAAAAAGGAACTTTCAATATCCTGGGCTTAAGTGTCATCGCAACCAAATCAAACAGGTAATTGTGCAGATATTCTACAAAAAATTTGTGTCCTTTTAACAGGTTTCCGTTGAGACCGTGATAGTGCTAATCGGTTGATTTTATTGATATCCAGACCGAATATTTACAATTATGCGGTGAATAACCCTGCTATTCTCCGCATGATTTGCGGAGAATATATTGCAATTGTCCAGAATTTCGTCTATATTCTCCGCATAATATGCGGAAAATAGCCAAATGACCCACTATATTCACGAACACAGGGACTGGCCCCATTTCAAATGGGATGCCGGACTTGCGGATGCACTCTCCCCCCTGCATCACAGACTGGGGCATCTGCTCGGACAGATGGGTGCCCTGGGATCTCCCTTCAGGGATGAAGCCCAGCTTCGCAGCCTGACGCTTGAAATCACCAAAAACAGCGAGATCGAAGGCGAAATACTTGCCAATGATCAGGTACGTTCTTCCATTGCCAGAAGGTTGGGGCTTGATGTCAGCGATCTTGTTCGTCCCGTTCGTGCAAATCGCCATGTTGAAGGAGCCGTTGAAATCCTGCTGGATGCAACACAAAATTTTAATCAGCCACTGACCGAAGAACGCCTGCTGGACTGGCATCTCTCACTCTTTGCTGCCAGCAACCGGCATTTGATGATTGGCAGATTTCGAAATGACCAGGAAGGTCCGATGCAGGTGGTTTCAGGGCATTATGGACGCGAACGGATTCACTTTGAGGCACCAGCCGCAAGTCGAATTCCACAGGAAATGGCGGTATTTCTGGCGTGGTTCAACGCGCACCTGCCACTGGATCCCCTGCTGAAGGCAGGTATTGCCCATCTCTGGTTTGTGACACTTCATCCATTTGATGATGGAAACGGACGCCTCGGCCGCGTGATTACTGACATGCAGCTCGCAAAAGCAGATGGCAGTCCCGGACGATTTTACAGCATGTCCATGCAGATCAGGGCTGAGCGCAAAAGCTATTATGAAATACTCGAAAAAACCCAAAAAAATGCGCTGGATATCACAGAATGGCTTGCATGGTTTTTGGCATGCCTCGAGCGGGCACTGATGGCTTCAGAAAATTTACTCGCTGATGTGCTGAAAAAGGCACGGTTTTGGGAAATGCCGGAAACACATTCCATCAATGAACGCCAGCGCAAAATGCTCGAAAAGTTACTGGATCATTTTGAAGGCAAACTTACCACGTCCAAATGGGCGAAAATATCCAAATGTTCGGAAGATACTGCGCTTCGCGATATTCGGGATCTGGTCAGCCGCGGAATCCTCGTCAAAGGCCCCGCAGGCGGAAGAAGCACCGCCTGGCTTTTAAATATTTAGGACTTTTTCATCCGCATCTGCTGCCGCCTTGCATCATCAGCATCCCAGCCATCAAACAAGTGGCCCATATCTTTATACAGGTCAATAGTCGCTGGAGCGCGGAAAAACCAGGTCCACAGAGCTTTGGCACGCGAAATCAGGCTGCCATCATTCTCTGCGCGCGCCTGACTCTTTCTGATAATGTCACGTTCTTTTTCATACTTTTGCACAGCTGTCATCGCAGTATTTCTGAACACCTGTTGGGATTCCGCAACGCCAGTAGGCATTTTGGTGCCGAACAGGCTAATTCCAACATAATGCCAAAGTGTGAGATTCGGATCACGGTCAAATCCGAAACGGATTTCAATCAGTTTAAGTCTTGTTTCTGCCAGTTTCTCCTCGGGAGCCTGTTTTCGATCAAGCTTTAGCTCTGGATGCAAAAACCGCGCCCACACTGCGTCTAACGAGCCTGCCTCTTTCTGCGTTTTTTCCAGAAGCTGTTCGGAATTTAATTCGTATTCCTTCGCCTCTTCCACCAGTAATTCAGGTTCATTTCGTCCGATCATGACAGCCCTCAATAATTTATGCCAGATTACTCAATGCCACATATTCTGCCACACTTATCTGCTCTGGGCGCAACTGAAAATCCACTGGAGATGCCTCTTTTTCCGGAATCTCCATGAATTTTTTCAGATTATTGCGCAGGGTCTTTCTGCGCTGCGAAAAAGCCGTTTTAACAAGTTCTGCAAAATGTTTTTCATCTTTTGCCTGAAAAGGCTTTTCTTGATACGGCTGAAGACGAATCACACTGGAACGCACTTTGGGCTGCGGAGAAAATGATTCTGGCTCCACATCAAAAAGCAGGCTCACCCTGCAGCAATACTGCACCATCACACTGAGTCTGCCATAGTCACGAGTCCCGGGATTTGCAGCAAGACGATCCGCGACTTCTTTTTGTAGCATAAAATGCATATCCGCAATCTGGCCTGCAGATTTCAGCAAATGAAACAGCAAGGGTGTGGATATATTGTAGGGCAAATTTCCCACTATTCTCAGCTGTTCTCCGGCAGATACCAGCAATCCGAAATCAAAAACCAGAGCATCTGCCTGATGCAGGGTAAAATTTGGAGCACCCGCGCAGAGTGCTGTGAGCGGTGCAATCATGTCACGGTCAATTTCGATCACATCCAGTCTGCAGCCGGTTTTGAGCAGCGGCAGAGTGAGCGCTCCCCGTCCAGGACCAATTTCAACCAGATGATCATTTTTTTCAGGGGCTACCGACTGAACTATCTGCTGAATCACCATTTTATCATGGAGAAAGTTCTGGCCAAATCGTTTGCGGGGCGGCAAAAATGTCATGGGATCACGCGGCATCTGGTTCAGACAGGGCATGACCTGCTGGCGCAAATCCATGATCCGACGCCTCCTGAAAAAGTGTCCATGCGTGTTCAGGATCCTTCGGTGTACCAATGCCATTTTTATACATCAGGGCAAGATTGTATTGCGCACTGGCCAGATCATGGTCTGCTGCATATCGATACCAGCGGATTGACTCGTGAAAATTTCGTTTCACTCCCCTGCCTGTGGCATACATGAATCCAAGCTGCGCTTCCGCTTCCGGATGTCCCTGCAGTGCCGCATGCTGAAATGCTACGAATGCATTCCGGTCACTCTGCGGCAGACCCCGTCCGCGCAAATAATCCATCCCCAGACTGTACTGGTCTTCAGGAGATGATGGCATGGGACGCATGCTGCTGCCTGTAGTACTGTAACAGCCAAACAACAGCAGACAAATACACAGTGCCAGTATCATTCGTCCCATCATGATCCTTTCCCTTTTTTCTCTGCTTTTTTCCAGGCAGGAATAGCATCGCCATGAAAAATATCCTCTGCTGCCTGTTCCACTTCTTTGGACTGATATGCCGAGAGTAGCTGCTGCATGCGGGGATCATTCACCTCATCGGTACGCACGACAATAATATTTGCAAAGGGAGAATTCGCATCTTCCAGATACAGTGCATCTTTGGCCGGAGATAATCCTGCTTCCACGGCATAATTGGTATTGATGACTGCCCCATCCACATCCGGAAGACTGCGGGCCAGCTGGGCTGCATCCAGTTCTTTCAGTTTGATGTGATGGGGATTCTGAATGATGTCTGCAGGGGTTGCAAAAAATCCCGCCTGATTTTTTAGAACAATCAGTCCCATTTTGTCGAGCAGCACGAGTGCCCTGCCTTCATTGGAAGGATCGTTGGGGATGGCAATCTGTGCTCCATCAGGGAGTGCCTGAATTGAGCGTGTTTTACCAGGGTAAAATCCCATGGGGTAGATAAACGCCTTGCCAATGGCAACCAGTGAATAATGATGTGCCTCAACCTGCTGGTTGAGAAACGCCTGATGCTGAAACAGGTTGGCATCAATGCTGCCATCGGCCAGCGCTGCATCCGGCTGCAGATAATCCGAAAAGGCAACAATGCGGATTTTGAGCCCATATCGCGAGAGCGCCACCTTTTGCGCCACTTCCATGAGGGAGGTCTCTGGCCCCGCAATGGTGCCGATCCTGAGGGTATCTTCTTTCGATTTTCCCTGCCCGCAGGCAGCGACCAATACCACCAGCAGACTGGCCAAAAACATACTGATTATGCGGGACATCAGGTCTGACCTTAATATTTGCAAGGGGGGTATTGTAGACTATTCTGGACCCGTTCGGAACTGATCCTAGGCATGGCTGATCCAGGGCATGGCTTTAATGCAAAAACCGTTTGGCAAGCATTTCACCCACCCACTGAATCCCCTGCACCAGAATCACCATGAGCACGATAGTGAAAACAAGAATCACGGGATCAAAACGCTGATAACCATACCGAATCGCCACATCACCAAGGCCACCACCGCCAATAGCTCCCGCCATCGCAGAATATCCAACCAGATTGATGAGCGTGAGTGCAAAACCATTAATCAGCGATGTCATGGCTTCCGGCAACAATACAAAAATAATGATTTGCCAGTTCTTTGCACCCATGGCGTGTGCCGCTTCTGTCAAACCAGTGCCCACTTCCAGCAGCGCATTTTCAGTCACGCGCGCAAAAAAGGGAATGGCACACAAACTGAGTGGCACAATCGCAGCCACAGTCCCAATCGATGTCCCCACCAAAAAACGGGTGAATGGCGTAATCGCCACCATCAAAATCACAAATGGCACCGAACGGGTGATATTTACTGCACCCTCAAGGATGCGTGAAATAACAGGCGATGGAAAAATGCGGCCCCGGCCCGTTGCATACAACAGCACCCCCAATGGCAATCCCAGAAGCAGTGTCACCGCACCCGATGCAAATACCATCAAAAGCGTTGCCAAAAACGCTTCAGACAAAAGAGACAATGTTGTCTGGAACATGGCCCAGTTCCTCAACTGTAATATCAGAACATGATTTCAGAAAGGCAAGCGCGGCTGTAACGCGTTCGCTCTCACCCTCCACCGCAAGCATCATCACCCCCATCGCATGATCCCGAATATACTCAATGCTCGCCTGAAGAATATTCACCCTGAGCCCAAAATGACTGATCAGCTGCATGATCACAGGACGTGTGGCAGCACTGCCAAAAAACCATATCCTGAGCAAAGGATGCGTACCAGAAACCGCCTCGATACAAAGCTGAGACTGCAAACGCGCAGGCAAAGCCTGCGGTAAAGATGAAACAATAAAATCCTTCGCCATTTGCGTTTTTGGATGCGCAAAAAATTCACCGACTTCATTTTCTTCGATCAGCCTGCCCTGATCCAAAATGGCCACACGGTCACAACAATGCTTGATCACCTGCATTTCATGAGTGATCAACAAAATGGTCACACCCAAAGTATCCCGAATATTTTTGAGAAGCTGAAGAATGGAGAGCGTCGTTTCCGGATCAAGCGCCGAAGTCGCCTCATCCGAAAGCAACACATCCGGTTTGGCTGAAAGCGCGCGCGCAATCGCCACACGCTGCTTTTGACCGCCAGAAAGTGCTGCAGGATAATGTTCCGCATGGGCAGAGAGACCTGTCAGCTCCAGAAGCGGTATCACTGTCTGCCGGATCGCCATCCGCGAGAAACCCAGCAAAACCAGTGGCAATGCCACATTGTCATAGACCGTACGCGAACCCAAAAGATTAAATGACTGGAAAATCATGCCGATTTTTCTGCGCGCCGCGCGAAGTGATTCTGCAGAAAGAATTGTGAGATCCTGGCCATTCACGAAAACCTGGCCTGAATCAGAACGCTCCAGCAGATTGATACAGCGAATCAGGGTGCTTTTGCCCGCGCCACTCTTGCCAATGACACCGAAGATTCCACCGCGCGGAACCTCAAGACTGACATCCTGCAAAGCCATCACCGGGTGCTTTCCGGTCTGCCAGGTTTTGCTGATATTTAGAAGTCGAATCATGGAAATGACTCCACCAGCAGCAGTTTATCCTCAGGCTGGCATGTACGCCCGAAGCTGGCCGACAAACTCCCGAAGTGCTGCAATCCCCGCCGCCTCTGCCTCGCAACACCACTCCCGGAGTGCTTCCAGAAGCTCAGCCTGGGTCGCCGTGCTTTTGGCCCAGATCGCCTGCAAACGCTGTCTGAACTGGTAAACCACCGAAAGCGGCTGGTGTGTTTCCAGCAGTTTTTCAAGATCCTTTTGACCCTCTGAATCCACAAGAGAAGCATCCCGGGTCAGCAAGGTGCGTGCTTTCTGAAAAAATGCACGCCCAGCCTTTCCCATTTCTTTCATTCTGCCAGACTCCTGTCGCAATACCGGCAAAATCACCCGCCGGCTGTAATTCGCAAGGACCTGAAAACGGTTGGTCAAAATGGCACGCAGCGTGTCTGTATCCACGGACTGCTTGTCCTTCGCCAGCACCATTTTTGGAGGGGTCCGCTTGGGTGTTGCAAGCCCCAAAAACTGCAGCGCCCGAATCACCATCCAGCCACTGTCAAATTCCCACCACTTCACTGAAAAACGGGCCGATGTCGCAAAAGTATGATGATTGTTGTGCAGCTCCTCACCCCCTATCAGAAAAGCCCAGGGAAGAATATTCCGGGAGGCATCCGGACTTTCAAAATTCCGGTAACCAAAATAATGCGCCACGCCATTGATCACGCCTGCGGCATGAAATGGAACCCAAGCCATCTGGATGGCCCAGATGATGATGCCAGGCGCCCCAAACAGCAAAACATCGATAAAATACATCAGGGTAATGCCCAGACGAGTATGGGAAGCATAGACATTGCGCTCCATCCAGTCATCCGGTGTCCCTTCCCCATAACGCAACAGGGTCTGCTGGTCCCGGCTTTCTTTTTTGTAGAGTTCCGTCCCCCGAAACAGCACCGCCCATAACCCCCGCACCTGCGGGCTGTGGGGATCCTCGGGTGTTTCCACTTTGGCATGATGCTTTCTGTGAACAGCCGTCCATTCTTTGGTGACCATGCCGGTGGACATCCACAGCCAGAGTCTGAAGAAATGGCTGACAATGGGATGCAGACTCAGGGCACGGTGCGCTTGGGTACGATGCAGGAATATGGTGACCCCAAAAATGGTGATCTGGGTCATGACCAGGGTGGCAACAATATACCCCCACCAGGGCAGGTTGAGCAGTCCGAACAACATGGGTATTGACCCCGCTTCTCTCTATCACTGGCTGCAAATGATAGCACAAATGGGTCCAAAAAGGCGGAAAAGGCGGAAAATGGTGAAAAGGCCCACCAGTTACGGCTTTCTGAAGATAAAAGGCGTGAAATCCATAATCACATCATGGCGTTCCTCGAGGCTCGGCCGGTGGCCAACGCTGATCACAGAGCACCCCGGCACCCTTTCTTTCAGCAGGTCATAGACCCTTTTTTCATGGGCAAGGTCGAGGGCCGAAGTGCTTTCATCGAGGAATGCCCAGTCCGGCTGCTGCAGCATGACCCGCACAATGGCAATCCGCTGCAGCTCGCCGGGTGAAAGATGCTCTGACCAGACAATGGTCCGCTCAAGATCATCGACCAGACGGGGCAGATCGCAGGCAATCAGCAATTCTGCCAGTTTTTCTGTGGAGACAGCAGAAGCCAAATCCGGAAACAGCAGGGATTCTTTCAGGGTCCCAAGCGGCATATAGGGACGCTGCGGCAGGTACATGATTTTTTTGTTGCGGGGCAGGCAGATGTCTCCGGAACCAAAGGGCCAGATCCCTGCAATCGCCCGCACAAAGGTACTTTTGCCAATCCCGGAATCGCCCCGAATCCAGTAGTATTTGCCATGCTCAAATTCTTCATTGATATTTTTGAGCAGCGTTTCACCCTCAGGGGTCACCAGCGTGACATTTTTGGCAATGATCCTTTCATCCGGACTGTCATGAAATACGAAATGATTGCGTTTGACGGCTTCTGCATCCAGCGTGTCCATGTGGGTCAGAAAAGTCAGCAATCGATCGACCACCGCCCGCCATTCAGCAATCGAGGTATATGAATTGACAATAAAAGAAAATGCATCCTGAATTCGCCCAAAAGCCGCGAGCGTCTGGATCAGTCCGCCGAGCTGAAACACTTTGCGAAAATAGTTTGGCAGTGCGACCACGAGTGGCAACAGCACAGAAACCTGGTTATAGCCTGCCGTAAACCACAACAGCAATTTTTGCCGGAGGATAATCGCATACCAGTTTTCATATACCCGATCAAATATTCTGAGCAGACTGGAACGCTGCTGGATTTCACCCCGGTAAAGTGCCACATGTTCTGCATGGGTACGCAAATCAACAGCCGCAAAACGAAAATTGGCTTCGCGCTTTTGCTGTTCGAAATTGAGCGTGGGTAATGGGCGACCAATCCGGAACGTCAGTGATGTACCGATGATGGCATAAATCACCGCAACCCAGACCAGATAGCCATGAAAATGCCACACGCCCCACGACCCGAAATGAAAGGTAATGGTGCCAGACAGTTTCCACAACACCAGCACGAATGCAAAAATGGTAACAACGGAATTCAGCACACCCGTCATAAGAGCGAGAGAATTGTTGGCCAGCATGTTGATGTCTTCCTGAATACGCTGGTCGGGATTATCGGTATGACCAGAGATATCTTCCAGATAATAATAATGCCATCGCGAAAGCCACTGGGTCACAATCCGGTTTGTCATCCACAGTCGCCAGCGCAACCCCAGATAACTTTGCACGTAATAGCGGTACACGGCAAAGACAATGGCAACCGCCGCCATGAACACAAAAATGACCAGAAGATTGACGGCACTGCGCCAGTCATACATTTGCAGCGCATCATAAAAATAATTGTACCAGGTGGTAAAGAGCACATCGATGATGACCAGAAGGATGGTCAGCAGGGCCACGACGCCAAGCAGCAGTGTCCCCGCAATTTTCGGACCCTTCCGCCAGAACATCAAAAGCAGTCCGAGAATGGCACGCGTCCCAAAACGCTCCCGTGTCTGGTCCATGCCCCAAAGCCTCCCCTTCCCTGTCTTTCGCAGTATAGCGATTAAAAACCTGCCCGATCCAGCTCATGATTAAGCAATATCACACACTGTGAGGCAAACAGCATCTTCCGGCCCAGACTGAGGGGACGTGCGCCCCTGCGCTTCAGGCTGGCAAGGATATTTTTGGGCATGGGCAGATGATCACCCAGAACAAACACGGGATCTGCAGGGAGACTCACCGACCGGACATCTTCCCCCTTGCGATCCAAAAGCCAGACAGGCCGGTCCTGCAAAAATCCCGCCATCAGCTTCTCAAAACCCTGAGCCCTGATCTGAACGCCATGGGCCACCTCACGCATTTCATCCTTCGAAAGCCCCACCCCAACTGTCAGCGCCTGCTCAAGCAGATCCAGCACGGCTTTTTCATGAAAGCCCGCAAGGGACAGCCCCTCCGCCCCTGAAAGCCGGATGGTTCTCGGAAAGTCTTCCGAACTCTCCAGCACAATGCAGACTTCGACATCCTGCCTGAAGGCCATGGAAACAAAAAAGGCATTGATCACCGAATGAGCAATGATCTCAATATGTGCACCCTGTCCCACCGCAGACCCAATCAGGCCGGGAGAGACTGGGGCACTGCGCGCGCGCAAAACAAAGGTTCTCATGTCCCCTCTTGCTGCTCATTCTGGAGCTTTTGATATTTCGCCTGCAGGGCATCCCGGTCTTCTTCGTGCAGGGGATCTTTGGGGATACAGTCCACAGGACAGACGGACACGCACTGGGGCTCATCAAAATGTCCCACACACTCGGTACAAAGCGCCGGATCGATCTCGTAAATCAGCTCGCCCTGAAAGATTGCCTTATTCGGACAAACCGGCTCACAGACATCGCAGTTGATACATTCGTCTGTAATCTTCAGGGCCATCTATGCCCGTCCCTTGCCGAATTTTTGCGCAAGGCGCAGGGCAACTGCTTCCGGCACAAATTTTCTGACATCGCCGCCCAGCTGGGCAATTTCACGCACAAAAGTGGAAGAAGTATAGGTATAGCGCTCGGCTGGCATCAGAAACAGGCTCTCAATGGCCGGATCCATCTGGCGGTTCATGCCGGCCAGCTGGAATTCATAGTCAAAGTCAGACACCGCACGCAGTCCGCGCAGAATAATTCCGGCCTCCTGTTCGTGCATGAAATCCATCAGCAGCGAGGCAAAGCCATGGACTTCGACATTTTTGTGATCACTGAAGGCGGCTTTTGCCATCTCCACCCGCTCTTCGACCGAAAAACAGGTTGTCTTGTGGTGACCGGCTGCCACCGCCACAATCACCTGGTCAAACATTTTTGCTGCCCGTCCCACCAGATCAATATGGCCAAAGGTCACCGGATCAAAAGTGCCGGGATATACAACGCGATTCATAGGCTCTCCTGTCACAACGAAATGCATTATAGCTCATTTCAGATGAATTTTTTTTGGGGGAGGTTTATGATCTCTTGGCCATGAAGCTTTCACACCCAGATTATCTGCAGTGGATGGGGATAGACACCTTTCAGCGAAAACGGGTCACAGAATCGCCTGCACGAGATGAAACTGGCTTGGCTGATTTTGACACCCTGCAGGAAGAAGTCAAAAACTGTACAGCCTGTCCCCTGCACTGTTCCCGCACCCAAACCGTATTTGCCCGGGGAAATCCTCATGCCCGCCTGATGGTGATTGGTGAGGCCCCCGGTTTTCATGAAGACCGGGAAGGCAAACCCTTTGTCGGTCGTGCAGGCAAGCTGCTGGATGCCATGCTCTCTGCCATTGGGATCGATGGGAACAGTGTCTATATTGCCAACATCCTGAAATGCCGGCCTCCCGGCAACCGCGATCCTGAAGCGTCTGAAATCAGCCAGTGCACGCCTTTTCTGGACCGGCAGATTGCACTCGCCAAACCGGATCTTCTGCTCGCCGTCGGGCGCATTGCCGCACACCATCTGTTGAAGACAAAACGTCCGCTGGGCCAGTTGCGCCAAACCCTGCATACTTATGGAGAAGACCAGACACCCCTCATTGTCACGTATCATCCCGCATATCTTTTGCGCAATCCAGCGGACAAACGCAGAGCGTACACAGACCTGCAGTTTGCGACCCGCACGCTGGCCGGCCAAGAGGGAAAACAGGATGAATGATTTTCCGGTACTGCCCAAAATCTCTTACCAGCAACTTCGCGAAAAAATCCGTTCGGGGGATATTCTGCTTTGCTCTGGCAGTGGCGTATTTTCAGAACTGATCCGAAAGGCAACCGGCAGTGTCTGGAGCCATGTGGCTTTTGTGCTGCGCCTCGATGTGATTGGCCGCATCATGGTCCTTGAGAGTGTTGAAAATATTGGCGTGCGGACCGTACCCTTAAGCAGCTATTTTTCTGATTACAATGCCAGTGGAAAAAGCTATCCGGGAAAGCTCATGATTGCGAGACACCTCGATGTCCGACAGGACAATATTCGTGATCTTTCAGAATTCGCAACCAGTCTGCTGGGCTATCCCTATAATCGCGAAGAAATCATTCGCATCGCCATGCGCATTGGTCTTGGAACAGTCAACCTGCAGCCCAAAATTCCAGATGCGCCTGACAGGCGTTCTTTTATCTGCTCTGAATATGCATTTCTCTGTTTTCAGTCGATTGGTGTCAGCATTGACTATGATCCACTTGGATTTATTGCACCTGCGGATTTTGCGAGGTGCCCTAGGGTGAAGCCTTTGGGATACATTGAAAAATCTTCAGCGCATTCTCCAGCTGTTTTGCGATCTTCTTTCCAGGCTGAAACAGTGTTGTGAGCAACCATCAGATGCACCGTTTTGATTCATGGCATCCCCGTCCTTTCCGGAAACAATCCGGGCATCCAGCGTGAGGCAAGCGCTGCGGGGAAAGCAAGGCGCAAGGGCGCACGCGTGCTTTCTGAGGTTAGCACGCCCCGATCGATCAGTGCAGAAACAAAGCGACTGCTGCTGCGAACGCTTGCTTCGAAAATCGTCGGTGTTTCCGCGCGCGGAATTTCGCCGCGATAAAGCAGGGCTTCGAGCAGAGCGCCGGATTTGGGCGGCAACTTGCCCATGCTGATTTCCTCATTCGCCCACAGCAGAATGCGGGTGCGCAGTTGATCTGGCTGCATCAGGTTTTCCATGAAGGTGACCTGATCAATACAGGTAGTGAGGAAGAAACTTGTGAACTGCATCAGGGTTTCTTCGCTCAGATGCCCCCTCCCATCGAGATCATTGCGACGTGGCAGGTCACAAGCGGCAAGGTGCGCTTTATAGGCATCGACATTGCGGGCGAGTCCGCGGGCAATTGACCAGACGCCGCCTGTGTCAAGCGCTTCCAGTAACGTGGCGTGCGACATCAACCGGGCGACACGGCCGTTGCCATCAAGGAACGGGTGAATCCAGGCGAGGCGGTGGTGTGCCGCCGCCGCTGCAATGATCGTCCCGGTTTTGCCGAGCTTGCTGTAGACCTCTTCAAAGCGCTTGAGGAAGCGCGGCACGGCGGGCCCGCTGATGGGGATATGCCTCCCGACGGCGACATCGCGGTCGCGGAATTCGCCGGGGATGACCTCAATCTTTTCTTTTGTCGCTGGGTCTTCGACCCAAAGCATGTCTTCCGGCAGCAAGTCACAGAAGCGCTTGTGGATTTCGCGGATGGCATCTGCCGTGACGGCCCGGCCCTTCAGACCTCCACTGTCGATCCATTGTTGGACCATGATGTGTGCTTTGGCCTCTAACTGAAGATCCCGCTTCCTGGTGTCCCTGCTGTAATCGCCCTTGAGGGCACGCTCGATATCGATTGGATGCGTGTCATGCCCTTCGATCAGATTGCTGTAGTAGCAGTTCATCGAACGCACGAGATCAGCGAGGGAAGACAACAGGCTTTCGGGGAGGGACCGGCGAAAGCCTGCGCTCTTCTGTGCCAGCTCCAAAGCAAGATCCGTCAGGGCGTACTGAAGGTGCGACTCTTCGCGGATCAGCAGGGGCTCCATCAAACTGATGGATTCCCCCCGATCTTTGGCGAATTCTTTGGCTGGTTTTTTGATATCCATATCTCATTATACATCAAAGTGTTACTGTTTTGCACGCGGTAATTTTGGCGGGTTTCCTGGCGGGTTTAACTAAAGTGGGCCGGGACTTCATCAATACCTGGTTGGAATGTTTGTGGAATACTTTTGGATTCTCTTAGGAGAGAGTCCCAGTCTGAGGGTGGATTCCCCCTGTTCAGCATTTTCCTGAATATTTCGTATGCATCAGTTTTACTGTCATATGCCCGTTTGGTATCTTCATCATTGACCCAAGCAAATACAATAATTTTGCTTTCCTTATGAAATCTGAAAAATAATCGATACTGCTGAAAAAATTTGGCTCTGAACCAGTTTTTATGCTCCTCCCCGAGAGTTTCTCCCTGCCTGTATTTTGGATGAGCAGGATCTGCAGGAATTTCCTGAAAAATAATCTTGTGAATTGCAGCCAATATTTTTGTCGATTTTTTATTTTTATAGCCTTTGGTATCCCTTCTTCGAAGCGCCTCAACCTCTGCCATGCGGCTCTCAAACTGACTTAAAAATAGAGGATGGGCGCATAATAGCCAACCATTTATAATAATTTCCTGAGACACAATTATTCATCCCTGTCGTTAAGGGGTGAATCCAAATCAACTTCTACGCCCGAAATTAATGCACTGGCACGCTCAAAAAGAGCTGCGTTAAGGGGTTGAATATGCTCAGGATGATGTTTCATATCATTTACCAGAAATGTCAGAAATTGATCCAAAACAGGATCATCTTCGTCGGCCCGTTCCAGAAATACTTTGCCGCTATTATCAATGGTGTATCCAATTTTGTCGCGTTTCCCCAAATGCAGCGCCTGTCTTACCGGCTCAGGAATGGTAGTTTGATAACGATCAGTTAAAGTCGAAAGTGCATGCAGAATTCTGCTCATTATTAATTCTCCACAGGAATAGCCTATACAATAATAGTAATGCATTTGCATTACCCTGTCAAGCCGGATTGGGTGTCTCCTCTTCAAGTGTTTGATTAAAGCATAAAAAATATAGTAATATGCCTATAATATGTGCTCTACAAGACCAAAAAAACAGGCTGTTTTCATTGCTGACCACGGACTCCAGGCCCATATGCTGCTAACCACCGAAACTTGCCAGAAAACAACTGGTGACAAAACGAACATCATTGAGCTTTTGGCCATGCCCGACGCGGACAAAACTGAATTCAATCCCCCTTCCCTGAAGGGTAAAAAACTGTATCGCCCCGAGGATTTTACCTGATGTACCTGCTGGACACGAATATCATTCCGAATTGCGCAAAGCCAAATCCGGCAGGCCAGAAAGCTGCCTGTCACAACCTGACAAACGCCGACTGGCCTTCAGCCCACACCGCGACTTATCATTACCCACAAGTCCTGCCGCCCATGCAGATGCAGGCAGGACTGTGCCCAGCACAGACTCCCTCACCCCCGCCCCTCTCCCTGCGCAAAAAGCGCGCCGGGAGAAGGGTGACTCAAAACACAGACTGGTTTTAAAAGGTTGTCATCCTGAGTCGCTTTTAGACGAAGGATCTTCTCGCTTTGCGTTGTCATCCTGAACGCTTTTCGTGAAGGATCTCCAGATAAGAAAAGCAGATCTTTGTAATACGTAAATATGCTTTCTATGGCGTGAGATCCTTCGTCAAAAAGCGACTCAGGATGACAACCCAAAGTCGGGAGTTGCTTCGTCGCAAAAAGCGCTCCTCAGCTCAGGATTGACAGTACTCTTGGTGATGAATGCGGATTGTCCGATTTAAAGCAGCCTGTGTTTTGAGTCACCCCTCTCCCGTCCCGGGAGAGGGGACGGGGGTGAGGGAATCTGTGCTGGGCACAGTCCTGCCGGCATCTGCAGGAGCTCCGGGACTTGTGGGTAATTGAAAGACACCGCGAGCGGATATGCTTACCATGGACGCGGTGCTACCATGCCAGGATCATAATCATCCAGATCCTGTTGATGTGTATAAGAGGCACGTGGCAGGTGTCGTCCACCATTTCCTTTCATTCTCTCCAAATCCCGCCCAATCTGCTCATAATCCTGCCGAATCATCTCTCTGAAACGCATGTTTTCCATGCTTTTATCATCGTCGGGAGCAACTGTATGAGTGATGGGTTTAAACACTGACTCCTGTTTCAATATCTCATCGCGTGTTTTTCCATTGATTATTTCTCTTACCTGACTGATTGTTAAATCTTTAATTTCCTGCACGGCTTCTTCCATACTCATATTTTTTTTGTTCTCGGCGAGATAAATCAACGCAGCACGATACTCGTGTCCATAACGATGCAGCCGCTGAACATCACTCAGTGGTTTATCGTCACACACATAAAGTTTGTTGCGACGCGTAAAGTCGTAATCGGAAAGCTCTTCATCCGTCCCTGCCCTGATCCTGTGTGTGACACCCTCGCTTTCCCATTCCTGCGGGGCGAAAAAGCAGATCTGCTTCCTGAGATTTTCGTCAAAAGTTTTTAATATTAATTTCCTTGATCCATCATTCACTGGCACGGGTGTGACACGATTAATAGCCTCAAGAAATAATTTAAACTTCCCGGGGTCAGCAGTGGCGTCAGTATAAGGATAAGAACCCGTTTTATATACAGCGCAGTTAGGCTCATCTTCAACAGAAAGTCCCAGTTCTTGCGCCTTCTCAACGACTTTTTTGGAATCAACTGACCAAAAACGGGCTTGCACATGCCCATCGTCATGAGGTCCATTGTGGAATTCCAATGAAATAGTTTGAGAATTATCATCCCTAAAACGAAGCAGTGGCGTATAACCCGTGTTAATTGTTGCCTGTGCAGAATTGTCTGCGTCAGGTTTCCAAAGTATTTTATCAGCTGAAACTGATTGATCAAAACTGGGCATTTCGTTTGTTGATTCAAAAACAAATTTTGGTGTATCACCCACGGTGATAACGCCAAATCGTGGCTCACAACCAAGTGCGCTCGTTGAAAAATTATCGGGGAGCTGTTCCTGACCAGAAAATTCTTTTGCCAAATCAAAGTTCATAAACCTGAACGTACCATGTTCATTTGCAAAAACGACTGCATACTCTGATTTATCTTTATTATGATATACACCATACATTGCAAAACTGTCCTGTTGAGTCAGCTTATATGCTTTTTCTTCCCGTGTTTCTTCGTTACCACCTTTAATTAAATAAACCTTGTGAGGCCTCTGGGGCAGGCTCTTCTCCTCCGGTGTACTTAAAGCAGATCCGAGACGGGTAAAAATATCAGCCGTAGAATGCGCAAGTTTGCCAAAAGCTTCCATGGGCAATCCTGCGCTAACTGTTATTGCGGGATTTGGCACTTTTGAAAAATCCACATTAAAAGATTTCGGCAGAGCTTGCACAGAAGCAAGTGAATCAACAGCAGTCAAATTCAGGGCAGTGCCGCCATGACCGGAAAAATCGAGGGTATCGAAACGTGTTTTCATTTTCACATTTTCTCTTCTGGCGATCTCAGCACTTTCATTCTGAAAATATTTGCCGGCATTACCCATTTGACCTGAAAGACCCAGACTGGGGGTTTCCGGTTTACTGAAAGCCCGTTTCAGTTTAATCGCAGCCGCTTTGCTCTGAAAATAGCTGCCCGCATTTTTCGAATTTTGTTTTTGTCCGCCTGTTTTTCTCATAACTTGCTCCAGTCAGTATATTATTGGTTAATTTTTATTCATTATTATTTAAATCTTGCAAATAATAATCTTTTGTATTAGCTTTTGCCATCCAAAAATTTGAGCCACCAAAAACGGAGCAAAAAGTGACCAAAACTTCACAGCCCACCAGCCCCCAAAACAGCCAGGCTGATAATACAGCAAAAAATCAGCTGCATATCAACAATGAGTTTGCGGGATCACTGGGCAAGCTGAGTTTTAAAGGGGTCATGGAAGTATTCAATCATACCTGGCTCTCCAGCAATGCCCCTTTGCCGGTCAAATTATTGGCAAAATCTCCTGAAATTATTGCAACCTGGGGCATCAACCAGGGTCTTGAACCTTCCAAATCGGCCAGTGAACTGGCAACAGCTACTGCCATAGAATTGGGTGCAAAAGCAGCCTCGGGGCTCACCATCGAGGCGCAGGCCGCCATTGCAGCTGCAGGGTGGGCAGGTGAAACTTCCCTGAACCGCATTGAGCCCCGTCTGAAGGAGCTGAAATCCGAAGTCAAGCCTGGCAAAGTCCCTCCCGCAGAACTCGAGGCATTTTATGACGCACAGGCATTTGCCACCACCTTTGCCATGCCAAAGCGGGTGATTCAGGCCATTCCGGAAGTCATACATCATCTTTCTGACAGCCTTGGCAACAGGCTGCAGGAATTCAGAAACAGGGATCGAATCGTATATCCCTCTCCCACCAGGGAAAAATCTGTCAAAACAGAAGAGATGACCGAAACAAAACCCGTCAGCCATTCGGCTGATATCATTACCCATCTGGACATGCCTGCAATGGGCGCCCCGGAAGCTCCAAACCATCTGGACCGTGTTTTACCGCACCGCAGACAACATCCATCACCCATTGTTTCTGAAAGTCAGAATATCCGCACCCATGAACTGTCAGAACAGTCCCATGCAGCCGCAGAAATTCTTGATGCCCTGGACCCCCAAAAAGAGCTGATGTTTGGCGATTTTAAACAGGAATATACCCGGCTTGGGCATGGCAATTTTAAAAAGACTTTTTCCCTGACAGACAATGAAGCAGAGCTGCTGGAAGTTCTGATGCCTGGCATTTCCGGGACTTCAAAAGATCCTGAGACCCTGAGTGCACTGGCACTGAAAGACAGTCTCAATGTTTTTTCCCACAAAATGAGAATGGATCTCAAAACTGCCAATGGCAAAATTCTGGATCTCTATATTCGTAATACCAAACAGGTCAATGAACTCACCAAACTCAGGGAAAATAATCCTGACAATTTCGAGATCAAAATGCATTCCGTGGGCATTCACACCCTGGCTGTAGGTGAAGTCTGCGCCAGGGCAACCGTGCTTTTTGGTGGCGATCGGGAACAGGCAAACAACTTTCGGGCGATTTCGCGTGGCGTTTTTCATTGTACCCAGGCAGCGATCACTGAAGGCTGGGAAAGTGCCGCGCATGTCGGCAATGCTCTTGCTGCCGGGGTTCGTGTTTTTGGCCGCGGACGTGAAGCCGCTTTTGTTGCACGCGCCATCCCCACCGCCATGAATATTGCATCAGATATACAACTCATGGCCGTCAATCCGTGTCTCGGCGGACTCAAACTGGCCCTGGATGTTTTTGGATTTTTTGGTGATGACGACGATGATGGTCTGGGTGAAGCATTACAGCAGCTGTCCAGCCAGATGGTCGCCATGCACCGGGACATGATCGAAGGCTTTAATCAGGTTATTGATCTTCAGGGCAAAACCATGCTGATGATTTATGAATCTGACAACAGAAACCAGCAGCGCTATGAAATCCTCAGAAACATGCTGTATGCAGTTGCACAACAAAATATATATGTCAGCAGCCAGATCAGGAATCTTTCTGAACAGGAAGCCAGACACTGGCTCGCGACTGCTGAATCACTCAAGGTCATGCATAAAAATCTTTCAGGCATGCTGGTGAAGCTTGAAGAAGTCACCAAAACGGGTCTTGTCGCCCTCAACAAACAGGCAACTGAAAATACCGATAGCCTCACCGCAGTGATTGAGCGGTATAATATTGTTACACAGTCCGGATTTTTAAATGTATATCAGCAAAACCGGCTATTGCAGAAAAAACTTGCGCATGCACACAGCGAGATTCATGATCTCAGGGAAACAACCCATCGCACAGCCGCAACACAGCATGAAAATATTTATGATCAAAGAGAACGTCAACTCGTATCAGGAGATCCTGAAGTTAATTTGCGCCAGTGCAATGACAGGGCAATTACAGGTGGCAATATTGATACAGAAATACCCGTCGCAATACTGGAATATATCGACAGGGAAAAACACTGGCAAAATCCAAAAGTATTTGATGCAATCAATTTGCTGAATCATTTTGCGAGGGGAAATGGCGCCCTGCCCCTTTCCCATCCCGATCTGATCATGACCAACATCAGGGCAATACTGGCGAATCCGGCATCCAGGACTGAACAGGATCTGGCATATGCATACCATGAGCTTGAAAAGCTGCAGGCATTTGCCAGAGATTTGGCATCTCCAGACATGCTTATACAGCTTTTCGCAAAACTCGGCAGGGCGGTTGGCGCTTTCTGGTTTGAAGCAGGGTATAAACTCAATCAGCATCAGCAAAACCGTGTGACAGACCAGCTATCCGCACAACTGGTTCAGGCCAAACTAAACCATGCGCGGGTTACAGCGCAACGCTCACATTATTCCAAAGACGAACACGAGAGTTTTGATACTGCTGCTGCAAATTCAGAGCAGGACATGCTGCATTCTGACTGGAATCCGGCAGGAGCTGCAGTCACAGTTCATGGGGCAACAGCAGCACGGCTTGTGATGCCAGACCCGAATAGCAGAAGCAGAATTGATCTGCCGGCACCGCTGGCCAAATTTCCAAATCTTCCCAAAGAGCTGGCTGAACTGGAAACGCTCAGGGCAGGCAATCTTCAGTTTTATTATCACCATGAAAATGGTCAGCTGGATGTCTGGGCAGTTTTTCAGGCGACCAATGGAAAACACTGGTCCTTTAGGGCTTATGGTTGCCATATCGACGTAATATATGACGCAAAAATGACGGTAGAGGAAGAAGAAAAAGCCATCATGAGCGCCTGGAATGAATTTGAGGGTGATGCTTCGAAAATACCTGCAAACGCCATGGAAGAAATTGTTCAGCTGCATGGTGATGTACTGGCATATGAGAAAGAACAACTACCGCAGATATTCCTGGAATGCATGCAAACTGAACTCACCCACCGGATTGATGCGCTCGATGCCACAACCGCAATAATCCATTTGGCACTCAGACTGGCATTTGACAGTTTTTGTGACAATGACCTGCACCCTCTTTATCATTTGTTGCGTGAGATGCCAACGGGTGAGCGGATTAAACAGATGGTCATGCAGCATCCTGAAAAATTCATTGAAGCCATTCAGTCACCAGAAAATGCAGCAGCCATTTGCATGGACTATGCAAGGGGACTTGTTCAGCTGCTTGATAGCGGCAATCTTTTCCAGCAAAACCTGCAAATTGCAGAATATATGGATGAGCTAAACCGCATCATGCTGTTTCAGCCCTCTCATGATACGCTGGACAAACGTATCCAGTGGGCTGAAAGTCTGCCTCAAAACCGCAGAATTGCGGTGAGCCAGATGCTGGCTGATGATGCATTTTCAAATAATCAGCATGAAGCCGCGGCAAGATATTACGCACTTGCCCAAACCATTCATCCCGATGACAACAAATTACGGGCAAAACGTGCAGAATGCCTGCGGGAACTGGGCAGATATCATGATGCTGCCAGAGTCTATGGGGAAGTGATCACAGGCATTCTCGAGTTTACTTCGCGATATGATCTTTTGGAGCGTGATGATAATGACCGTGATGCCATATTATTTGAACTGGCATCCGGTCTTTTTGAAACACAATTACTCCTGGCCCAAACACTTCTGGATGATAAAAAACCTGCTGAAGCATTTCACATATTAAGTTATGCTAAAATGCTTTGCAGCAATCATCCGCAGTTGTTATCACTTCAGGCCAAAGCCATGGAAGATCTGCAGTACTGGAAAAATGCTGCGGAGCACTACCAGAAAGCCTGCGCCGAAGAAAATGAGCGCATTGAATTTCATCTGGGCAATGCCAGATGTCTCAGAAAATCTTTTGAAGCAGATACAGACAGCAAAGATCTGACAGATGCAAGAGAGGCCTACGGCACTGTTAATATACTGCTGGCTGACAATACTGAACATCCGGAGCCGGAGTATATCGAATGCCTGTTTTATGCAGAAAAGCTGGGCTGGATGGCAGGAGCATCTCCTGATCCATCGGTATTGATTGAATATTTGCATAATAAAAACTGCAATAAATCAGAAGATTATGCAGACAATGTCCGATTTTGCCGAAAGCGCCTCGATGAACTGCATTCAGACAATGCAAAAATAAAGGCAAAAATAAAGGCTGAATGCTCGTATGCCAAACACAAAGAACGAACACTTTTTGGGGCGCAGCGGCAGCAATTTGATAATGTATATGAATGCAAGAAAATTGATGATCTGTTAAACAGATATAAAATTTAATCTGGAGAAAACATAAATGTGTGTAACATGCGAATATGCTCTCGTTGGTAATCTGGAAGCTGTGCAAAAGGCCTTTGACGCAAAAAATCCTCTTCCAAATTATGATATTTGCCCAGCAGTATTACATCACGCTGTCAGGAGTGGTAATAAGCAACTGGTTATCTATTTAATAGAAGACGAACAACGCGGAGGCTCTATAAATGATCCATTTCTTACTCACTCTCATACCCCAACAATTTTATCCAACAGGGATTATTTTGGCAGAATCGGTAACTATGGTACCGTATATCCCAACGCATTTGCACTTACATCGCGCGGTTCAGACATATGGAATTACCTGCAGGGTTATTTGGCAAAATATCCCAACGGCCATGATGCAGCTTTCGTGAATAAAACAAAATATTCGAAGCGTGCTATTGCTGAGCGGACTCAGCAGGGAGCAATTAACGAGGCCAGATACAGACAGGGACAAGCGCTAAAAGCACAGGCAGAAGCAGCAGCACAACGCGCAAGAGAAGAAGCGGCAGCAAAACTGGCTGCAGAACAGCGAATCCGTGACGAAGCCAAAGCAGAAATTCTGCGTGAAATGGACGCCAAACTTCAGACTTTGCAGAAGAAGTATGACAGGGATCTTGAGGCGATATCCAAAAAATATGCGGATGAAAAGGTTCAGGCTAAAATCAGGCATGCAGGCATCGTTGATCGTTATAAGCATAAAATTCATAATCTGACAAGCCAGCATGAGGCGCTTGAACAACAGCTGTCTGACACAACAAACAGACTGACACTTGCCTCAGCCCATATTGAAGATCTTGAGCTGAATCTCGGGCAAAAAACAGCATTATGTATAGCCATGGAGAGTGATATTGCAGCACTGAAATCCCAACAAAGAACCCAGGAAGAATATCATAGGAATGAACTTGAGGAGCTGGAAAACCGGTTTGAAGAAAAACTCAGGATTGACCACCTGACTGTCAGACTGAAGCCAAAACATCTTTATGATATTTTAAATGAATTTCGCAAAAACCCCAAAAATCCGGTTATCCGAAAATTTGTTCAGGACAGTATTGTCGAAGGCATTGAACATAAAAATCCCTGCAGGACATCTGAGCTGGAAAATCTTTCATTTATTGCACTGCCCAATGATGATGTTATCAATACCAGGCAGGAAGAATTACGAGATCATGGCGCCATTTTGGCCGTATCAGATCTGGCCCAAAAAATCCAGAAGACTGGTAAACCTGATGCCCGCCTGCAAAAAGCTGCTGAAGATCTTCTGGCGTTATTTATGCAGAACAAATTACCAGGTAATGTAAGCAATGATCTCCAACAACTTGTTAAAACAGATGAAATTTATGAAAAATATGAGAGAGAAAAAAACAGTCTTGTTTTTGAAGCAGTCGAACTTTTTCTTTCTGGAAAACTTCTTAATGCCAAACTATATGAGCAGGCATTTTATGCTGCCATAAACACGCTTCCTGACAGGGATCACTATACCAATACATATAAAAACCTGCTGTCATCAGTCATGAACAGGGACAGCGAGCGCAGTAACAGCACAAAGCGCGATCTCAACAAGCTGGCTTCACGTGTCCAGCAGGTCATGGCAGATCAGCTTTACAGGCAGCATTCGGAGCTTTGGGCCTATGCAGCTGTTCAGGAAATTGGGAATTATGTTGATAACAGGCCGCGTAACATTAAAGACCATATTCATGAAACCATCAAATCTGCCCTTGAAGATTTGCGCGATCAGATGGCCCAAACAGAGCAGTGCTCACTGCGCAGATTTGCTACCCTGAATCACACCCTTTATTTCTCTCCATCTGTCATGAATCCAAAAAACCCCCAATTCCCTGGCGACCTTGAGGGAGCCGAAGGGTGGCGACCTGTCGCAGGGTTTTCAGGATAATGCATGCAATATGCCCGTTTTCACAAAATTAACATGGTTTGTAATATATAAATATGAGGTAAATCATTATGGGAAGAGATTCAGGTAAAGAACCACCATCCGAGCGTGGCAATAGCGAAAGACGTCACGCAGAAATTCAGGCCAGGATAGCTGCTGAGCAGCGTCAAATCGCGGCTGCCCAGGAAGCAGACCGCCTAAGAATCGCTGCAGAACAGGCTGAACGTACAAGGAAAGCAGAGTTGGCGGCTGCACAGGCAAGACAGCAGGCGGAAGCACAGCTCCGTGCCCAACAGGCTGCGGCTGCAGAAGCTGCGAGGCTTCGCGAGCAGGCTGCAAGACAGGCTGCTGAAGCCGAACGCCTGCGAAAAGAAGCTGAAGCCCGATTTCAGCAAGAGTTGCGAATTCGTGATGAGGCAACAGCTGCTGTTCGCGTGGAAATGGCAAAACAGCTGGAAGAAGTGCAAAGCAGATATTCCCATGAAATCAGCACAATTAAGGCACAGCATCAATCTGAAATTAATCAGATGAATCTGCAGATCAATACTCTGGAATCAGCCAAATCTACCCTTGAAGAAAATATCAAACAGATAACTGAACAGAATAGTGAACTTGGAAATCAAATTGCTCAAGGTGAATCTTCGAACAGACTTTTGCATAAAATGCTTGAAGATCAGAAACTGCAAATTGTGTCATTATCAGAAAATAATGAAAGTCTTCAAAAACAGATACACATCCAAGAAGAAGCTCATTGGAACGAGCTTGAGGGGATGAAAGACCAGTGCGATGAAGATATCAGGATCGATCACCTGACTGCCAGACTGCAGCCAAAACATCTTTATGATATTTTAAATGAATTTCGCAAAAACCCCAAAAATCCGGTTATCCGAAAATTTGTTCAGGACAGTATTGTCGAAGGCATTGAACATAAAAATCCCTGCAGGACATCTGAGCTGGAAAATCTTTCATTTATTGCACTGCCCAATGATGATGTTATCAATACCAGGCAGGAAGAATTACGAGATCATGGCGCCATTTTGGCCGTATCAGATCTGGCCCAAAAAATCCAGAAGACTGGTAAACCTGATGCCCGCCTGCAAAAAGCTGCTGAAGATCTTCTGGCGTTATTTATGCAGAACAAATTACCAGGTAATGTAAGCAATGATCTCCAACAACTTGTTAAAACAGATGAAATTTATGAAAAATATGAGAGAGAAAAAAACAGTCTTGTTTTTGAAGCAGTCGAACTTTTTCTTTCTGGAAAACTTCTTAATGCCAAACTATATGAGCAGGCATTTTATGCTGCCATAAACACGCTTCCTGACAGGGATCACTATACCAATACATATAAAAACCTGCTGTCATCAGTCATGAACAGGGACAGCGAGCGCAGTAACAGCACAAAGCGCGATCTCAACAAGCTGGCTTCACGTGTCCAGCAGGTCATGGCAGATCAGCTTTACAGGCAGCATTCGGAGCTTTGGGCCTATGCAGCTGTTCAGGAAATTGGGAATTATGTTGATAACAGGCCGCGTAACATTAAAGACCATATTCATGAAACCATCAAATCTGCCCTTGAAGATTTGCGCGATCAGATGGCCCAAACAGAGCAGTGCTCACTGCGCAGATTTGCTACCCTGAATCACACCCTTTATTTCTCTCCATCTGTCATGAATCCAAAAAACCCCCAATTCCCTGGCGACCTTGAGGGAGCCGAAG
>Ga0206878_10018_pt1 | contig 79635 bp, 71 predicted proteins | sample Alteio_BWOrgCont_8_FD_152621 | JGI IMG/M metagenome (GOLD analysis project Ga0206878, IMG submission 152621) | Enriched cells from forest soil in Barre Woods Harvard Forest LTER site, Petersham, Massachusetts, United States -... | ecosystem: Environmental > Terrestrial > Soil > Temperate forest >... | reverse complement strand
GGAGCCTTCAAAGCGGCTTTTTGATATTCTGGAAAAAGACAATATTCCTGATAAATATATTCTTTCAGAAAAGCTCTGGGACTATTTGCAGCGTTATGCCGCCAAACATCAATCCCAGGGCAATGGATTCGGGTTTGGGCTGGTGAAACCGGATGGGACGACCCGTACGCTGTCTGCGCGCTATTACAAGGATGGTTCGGAAATTCTGGTCTATAGGGGCGAAAATCTGCGACCGCGTCGCCTGACCCCGCGCGAGTGCGCGCGGTTGATGGGGTTTCCGGATACTTTTCTGATTCCGGTTTCAAATACCCAGGCGTATCGCCAGTTTGGCAATTCAGTGGCGGTTCCCGTGATTCGGGCGGTGGCGGGGCATATGCGGAAGTGGATATAGTTCGCAGGATACGAACACGGTATCTATGTATATAATTTAAACAATTCACGTTTTAGGTCAGGAAAGCGTGTTAATTTGCACGTTTTTAGCAGATAAATTGGCAATAAACCCACTTTTTTGGTATATTATAACAAATATGGATGGCGGGGCTTGCAGTGAAACGCGACCTTTACGCAAAGCTGACTGAGTGGAAAAACCGTCCCGACCGGAAGCCCCTGATTCTCAGGGGCGCACGCCAGGTTGGCAAGACATGGCTTTTGAAAATGTTTGGGGAGACAGCCTACCCCTCACATGTTTATCTCAATTTTGAGACAGACAGCGCGCTTGCTGGCTTTTTTGAAGGCTCACTGGACCCATTGCGAATCATCGAAACGCTGAGTCTTTATATCGGAAAACCCATCAGATCACAGGAAACATTACTGGTTTTTGATGAGGTTCAGGAATGCCCAGCAGCCCTGAACAGCCTGAAATACTTTTGTGAGCAGGCCAATGATTGGCATATCGTGGCTGCTGGTTCCCTGTTGGGTGTCAAGGTGTCGCATACCCGCGGTTTTCCTGTGGGAAAAGTACAATTCCTAGATCTCTACCCCCTGAGTTTCTTTGAGTTTCTGGATGCAACAGGCAAACAGCCATTAAGAACCTTTTTGGAAAAAATTACCCTATCTGAAACTATCCCCTTTCCATTGCATGAAACACTGCTTCAGCTCTTCAAAAAATATCTGTTTATCGGCGGCATGCCAGAAGTTGTGGCGCATTATGTAAAAACAAATGATCTGCTTTCTCTCAATGAAGTTCATAATAATATTCTTTTGGCATATACCCTGGATTTCGCGAAGCATGCGCCCAAAGAGGAATTAATGAAAATTTCCATGATATGGAATGTTATTCCATCGCAACTTGCAAAAGAAAACAAAAAATTTATTTTTTCTGCTATCAAAAAAAGCGCACGTGGAAGAGATTTTGAAGTGGCCATTCAGTGGTTGATAGAAGCAGGGCTTCTTTATAAATCGCTGCGCATTCATACGCCACGTTTGCCACTTTCTGCGTATTCAGATTTCAGTGTATTTAAAATATTTATGCTGGATACAGGCCTGCTTTGCGCGATGAGCCATGTATTGCCCCGCATTATCCTGGAAGGCGACAGGCTCTTTACTGAATTTCACGGCGCGCTAATTGAAAATTTTGCGGCGATTGCGCTAATGAACAAATCTTCCGAACCATCACTTTATTACTGGGCCAGTGAACATACCGCCGAAGTTGATTTTATTTTTGAACATGAGGGGATCATTTGTCCAATCGAAGTCAAAGCAGGCGCGAGCCGCCACAAAAAAAAGCCTTCAGGCTTATGATAAAAAATATAGCCCCAACGTCCTGATTCGATTATCCAGCCAAAACCTTGAGAAAAATGGGACATTTTTAAATGTTCCATTGTATATCGCAGAAAAATTGCATGATTTTCTGTCACGCTGAATTGATCCCTGAATTGCATGTTGCCAATTCCATCAACTCCCGGCACTATATTGCATCCTGAACAAAGGATTATGCAGGAGGGACCATGACCATCCAGATTCATCCCACGGCCATCGTTGATGCAGGTGCGAGTATTGGCGAAAATTCGCGAATCTGGCACTGGACCCATGTGTGCGGGGAGGCCAAAATCGGCAGCGGCTGTTCCCTTGGACAAAACGTGTTTGTTGGCAATCGTGTCATCATTGGAAACAATGTCAAAATCCAGAACAATGTTTCTGTTTATGACAATGTGATGCTCGAAGATGATGTGTTTTGTGGACCCAGCATGGTATTCACCAATGTCTATAATCCACGCTCTGCCGTCAGCCGAAAAGATGAATATCGCAACACGCTTGTCAAAAAGGGTGCGACGCTGGGTGCCAATTGCACCATTGTTTGTGGTATCACCATTGGTGCCCATGCATTTGTCGGCGCAGGAGCAGTTGTTAATTGCGATGTGCCGGATTATGCGCTGATGGTGGGAGTGCCTGCGCGCCAGATTGGCTGGATGAGCCGTTATGGCGAAAAACTTGCTCTGCCCCTTTCCGGCAACAGTGAAACCATTTGTCCTCATACCCGGGAAAGATATATTCTGAAAAATGGAAAATGCTTCATTATGGATGAAGAAAATGCAGTTTATTGATCTCAAAAGACAGTACCGGCAACTGGCACCCGCCATCCAGAAAAGAATCAATACGGTTTTGGAGCACGGCCAGTATATTATGGGGCCTGAAGTGGCTGAACTGGAACAGGCGCTTGCAAATTTTGTGGGTACCAAACACTGTGTAACAGTTGCGAATGGCACAGATGCACTGATGATCGCCATGATGGCGCTTGGCATTCAGGCAGGTGATGAAGTCATCACCACGCCTTTTACTTTTGTGGCCACAGTTGAGACCATCGCACTGCTCGGCGCCATCCCCGTTTTTGTGGATATTGACAGGGACACATACAATATTGATGTCACAAAAATTTCTGCCGCCATCAGCGCCAAAACCCGCTGCATCATGCCGGTCAGTCTTTATGGCCAGTGTGCCGACCTGAAGGCCATTAACCGGATTGCGGCAGATTATAATCTTCCAGTCATTGAAGATGGCGCACAAAGTTTTGGTGCCACCCATCATGGCAAGAAATCCTGCAGCCTCACAACCATTGGTACAACCAGTTTTTTCCCCTCAAAACCACTGGGCTGTTATGGGGATGGCGGTGCCTGTTTCACGGATGATGATGATTTGGCGACAGCCATGCGCCAGATTCGTGTCCATGGCCAGGACAAACGCTACAGTCATGGACGAGTGGGCGTGAATAGCCGTCTGGATACCTTGCAGGCAGCCATTCTTTTGGCAAAACTGGAAGTGTTTGACAATGAAGTTGCAGCGCGAATTGAAAAGGGACAGCGGTATGATAATCTGCTTGGCAGTCAGATCAGGAAAACCTGCATTCTTGCGGAAAACCAGTCTGTCCATGCCCAGTATACCATTGAGGTGCCACACCGGTCAGAAATTCAGGGCTACCTGAAAGCCAGAAACATTCCAACCGCAGTTCATTATCCCAAACCGCTGCATCTGCAACCAGCTTTTTTGCGGGAGAATTATCCACAAGGCACATTTCCTGTGGCAGAGCATGTTGCAGACCTTGTCATGAGCTTGCCCATGCATCCCTGGATCACGGAAGATGAGCAGAAATATGTGGCGCAACAGGTGCAGGAAGCGATTGCTGCGTGTATGGAAAAAGTGGAAAAAGCTACAGCATGATCGCAAAATTCACAAAAATCCTGAAGCGCTACAGCCCATGGCAAATTGCCGTGATGCTGTCATCCGTAAGTCTTGGCTTTGGCGCGCTCAGAGAGCTTTTGATCGTAAGTCTGCTGGGTTTCAGTGAAAAAAACGATACCCTGCAGATCTATCTCTCAATATTTTATATTACCAGCCTGAATGTGGATGCCATCAGACTGTCCTGTCTCAATTTGTATAAAACCTTGTCGCTCTCGCGGATGGCAGTGCTCGCGCTCGCGGTCAGTCTGGTTTGCTCCCTGCTCACCTGCCTGTGCATGACAAATCTCAATGTCCGTATCAACGGGATGATAATGCTCGCGACAATTATTGGCAGCAGCCTGCATCTGTTGGCTTCGCTGCTGATCACCTACAGACAACAGCAGAATTTGTTTTTAAAAGCCCAGGTGATCAATGTTCTTCCGAATGCTTTTCTGATTCCGGGCATTGTGATCTGCTATCTTTTTTCAGTCACACAGCTGGTTGCTGCCATTGTGGTTTTGACCTCCATTGTGCCTGCCATTCAGTGCATTCTGCTGATGTTGCTTCGTGGCGGGACACCCGCACCCACTCTGGACAAACAGTCGGGCGTATTTCAGGGCCTCACGGTTTTTGCCAGGCATTTCAGCACCATGGCAGGCGAACAGCTGTTCCAGATGATTGCAAGAGCGGCTTTTCTGCATTATGGGCATGGTTATCTTTCCATGTATGCGCTCACCATCAGGCTGTATTCAGCCTTTCGGTTTATTGCAATTGATTCATGGATAGGATCAAAACTGCATGAATGGAAGACTGCAGATCCTGCGACTTCCCCCAAAAATGGTATGATAACAGGTTGTATTGTAGCTCTTTTGACTTTTGGGGTCAGTGCGTTTAATCAGAACAGTCTGCCAAAATCAGCCATTCAAATGGGGATTTTGCTGCTTTGTGGATTTTATTTTACTGCTCTCGTTCGAATCTTTTATTTCAGAATCAACCAGCAGGGTATTCACAGGCCACCGGTGATGCGTTTTGCATTCTACGAAATGGCTTTTGCACTGTTGGCCTACTGGCTGACACGGCAGGTAAATTATCCACTGCTGGCTCTTTTATGGATTGGATACATTGCAAAACCATTTTCGCAGCTTTTGATGCTGAAGAGACACGCAGGCAGTCCGGTCAGAATGGAGTTTTCATGAAGAAATGAAATATTTAAAAAGAATGATGCAACTTGCTGATAATTATTTGTTTGCAAGACTGCAAAACAGACCATCGACGGCACTGTTCTGGTATTTGCCCGAACCCCCCTGTCAAACGGCGCTGGGGTTTCATTCAAATTCTCCAAAACAGGATATCAGCGCTCCACCCTATCTGATCGACTATCGCCAAAAGCTGCGTTATCCGCTTGAAAATAGCGATGGCATTATTGTTCTTCCCTACCCTGACCCAACAGGCGTACAAATCAATCCCGAGGCGGCGTTTCAGTATGCACTGGGTTTGCATACCCGGTATTATCATGAAAATGATTCAGCAAGTCTGAAAAAATTTCTGCATTATGCTGAATATTTTTTGGAAAAACAGGGACCTGAAGGAAACTGGCCGTATGAATTTGACTGGTTCGCATCAAAAGCACCCTGGAGCTCAGCGTTGGCCCAGGCACGGGGAGCATCTGTCATGCTGCGAGCATTTCTTTTGACGGGGAATTCTGCTTTTGCAGAGGCCACCGAAATGGCCGTGTCCCGTTTTGCCGAACCCATTTTACAGGGGGGATTTTTGTGTGAATTTTCCCCTGAAAAATGCCACTATTTTGAGGAATATCCAAAGACACCCACAGGCGTGATCAATGGTTTTATGGCATCTCTCATCAGTATTTGGGACATCAGTCAATGGATGGACAGAGCCGCTCTGACTGATCTCTGGTACATGGGCATAGATTCACTTGAAAAAATGCTGCCCTGGTATTCTACAGGCTGGTGGTCGCTGTATGACCGTGACCCCGATTCTCCACTACAAAATGTCAACAGTCAACGCTATCATTTTCTGGAAATGCATTATTTGCAGATATTGGGGCTGCTGTCAGGCTCCAAAATTATTGCAGCAGCACATGATCAACGCGTCAGACAGTTCCAAAATCCCCTGTGGCGGATGCGTGCAACCGTGATTAAAATCATTCGAAAAATTCTCTACAGGTAGAAAAACCATGAAAAGCATGCTGACGATCGCGTTGTTTCTGGTTTTGCTGCTGTGTTTTTTGGCAAATCCTGCGCCCCTGTCGATTGAACTGGCTGATATTGTACTTGTTCTGCTTTCCTGCACGATCGGCATGGCAGGATTGGCTTTCGTCCGGGTCTATGCGATTGGCAGACCGGAAGCAGTGCTTTTGGTTGCGCTCGTCTGGTATCTGGCATGGTTGCTGCTGTCTACACTTGCGGGGCTCTTGCAGGGCGTGCCGCTTTTGAATGTGTTGCGGTCAACAGGGCCGTACGCCAGTTTTTTTCCACTGATATTTGCAGGATTTATCCCTGCAAAAAATTTCTGCCCAAAAACACTCGTCAGGCTGTTCGTGATTGCAGGGTTGATTCAGTCCGCCTGGCTGGTCTGGCTGTATGTTTCCCATGCAGGACACTCTGGTACCACAGCTGAAGTGCTCAGAAGCCGCATTACCCTGAAAGACCCGCGCACTACCCTGCCACTGCTTTTGTCTGCTGCCATCTTTCCCATGCTGCTGGTTTTTTCCGCAAACAGCAAAAAAATAATGCTGCCGGTTGCAGGGGGTCTTGTTATGTTTGCCTTTTTTTCAGGTATTTTGACTCTTACGCGTGCAATCGTACTGGCTATTCTGATGGGTTGGATGATACTTGCTGTTTTGAATCTGTATTATGCTGAACCCAGTGTTCATGGACAGCGCAACGCCCTGATTAACAGATTGATCGTTCGGATATTCTGTCTGGTGGCAGCACTGTGGGCCATTTCAAATATTCCTGCAATTCATGTCACGGAAAAAGGCCTGATGGCCAGATTTTTTCAGAGCTCTGCATCAGGTGCCCGGCAGGATTATACCGATGGACGGTTGTTTGATGAGTGGGTGCCAGCGCTCAGCAAATGGAAAAATTCAGGGCCTGCGGGGATTATTTTCGGGATAGGTGCTGGCAATTCTTTTACGGTCCTGACAGGCGAAGAAAGAACCTATATTCATAATTTGTGCATTTATACACTGGTCTATGGCGGAATTTTTGGCCTGACAGGCTGTATTCTGCTCTATGTAGCACTTTTCAAAACCCTGCTGCTTCGTGCTGCGCAGACACGTGATCCCCTGTGGCTGGGGTGTGCAGCGCTGCTGGCCAGTCTGTTGTTTTATGCGCAACTTTTTGCGGTGCACAAGGGGCTGGCTTTTAACGCCATGTTGTTTATGATGGTCGCAATTGCACTGATCAAACCTGTAAAGGAAGAAAACGGATAGTCGGAAAAGATTCAGGGAGAATGGATCATGTGTGGAATCAGTGGCATCTGTGCAGGACGCATTACAGAACAGCATGAGCAGCTGGTAGATGATATCCTGAAGAGCCAGACAGCACGTGGGCCTGATCATGCGGGCAAAGTAATTTGGCAGGGAACGACAGCTTCCATCATTTTTGGGCATAACCGGCTCAGTATTATTGATTTGTCAGAACGTGCTGAGCAACCCATGTGGGATGCTTCAGGGCGCTGGTGCATTACCTATAATGGTGAAATTTACAATTATATTGAATTGCGCAGGGAGCTTCGGGACGCCGGTTACAGATTTCGCACGGAAAGTGATACTGAAGTAATTTTAAATGCATTTGCCTGCTGGGGGCCAGAGGCACTGGAGCGTTTTGCAGGGCCATTTGCATTTGCCATTTTTGATACCGGGAAACAAACACTCTGGTTGTGTCGTGACCGTTTTGGGGTCAGACCCCTTTTCTGGAAGCTTGCAAACAACACGCTTTATTTTGCTTCATCGACAGCAGTGCTTGCAAAGGCTTTTGGCAGCGAACCTGATCTTGCGTATGTGGCCAGAGGACTTGCTACCCTGGTGTATGAAGATGGCAGCGATGCGACGCCATACCAAGGTATTCATCTGGTGCCTGCGGGCAGTTTTTTGCAGGCAGCCGTTGATCTGAAGGGGGCTCTTTCACCTCATCTCACGCGTTATTATGATCTGGCGCAGAGAATCAGAATTTTGGCAGAAACCCTGCCCCTAGATAACCCAAAGAGTCTGCTCGAACAGGTGGCGAGGCGGTTTGAAGATGCAGTCCGTTTCAGACTGCGTGCAGATGTGCCGGTCGCTGTGACTCTGAGCAGTGGGGTGGATTCATCGTCAGTTGCAGCTGTCGCGAGACAGTTTCAAAACCAGGTCACCGGATTTTCATATGGTTCCCCAGAACACAGTCGGTCAGAAGGGCCACTGGTTTCGCTATGCGCAAAATATCTGGATATCAAAATGATTCATATCTGGCCGACCATTCCAGAAATGATTGATGGTCTCTTCAAAACTATTACAGCCCAGGATGCGCCTTTTTCGGGGCCAGGTGTCGTTGCACAATATCTTTTGTATAAAAAAATCAGCGAAAATAACATTCGCGTTGTGCTGGGGGGTCAGGGCGGTGATGAAGCTTTCATGGGCTATCGCAAATTTGTGCTGTTTTGGCAACGCCAGCTTTTCAGGGAAAAAAGATACCTGCATTTTATAAAAAATATGCTGCAGTTTATGCCAACATTGATATCAGAACGAACTTCGTTCAAAACATACTGGCAACACTTAAAGCGTTACCGCAGGCCACCAGCTTCAGACAGCGTGCTGGATTTGCCAGCTGTTTCCCTGCCGGATCTGGGTGACCATTCTGGTGATGTCTGTTACAGACAGGTTCAGGATGTTCTGCAATTCAGCTTGCCCACGCTTTTGCGCTATGAAGATCGCAATGGCATGGGTAACAGCGTTGAGAGTCGTTTGCCCTTTCTGGATCACAACATGATCGAGTGCGGTATTGCGCTGCCGGTGGCTCTCAAAATACGTAAAGGTTATGGCAAGTGGCCTGTCCGCCAGATGATGGCCGGAAAACTTCCGGACCAGATCCGTCTTGCGCGTTTCAAACGGGGATTTGATGTGCCACTGGTGTCACTGCTTCAGGCGGGTCTTGGCGTTGCGATTCGGCGGGTACTGCAGGAAAACAGGAGCAATATTCAGAATTATCTTAAATCAGGGATAAAAATAGAAAAGGCATTTTCAGACCGTGAATTTATGCACAGAAAAAGTGCAATGGCAGAATCAATTGCACTGTTATGGCTGGGGAGGGCATTTTGAAAAAAATCCTGACCGTGGTAGGGGCAAGGCCACAATTTGTCAAGGCAGCAATGGTATCACGTGTGCTCGCTGCATGTGCTGACATTCAGGAAATCATGGTACATACGGGCCAGCATTACGATGCGGGTCTTTCAGAAATTTTTTTCAGTGAGATGGGCATCCCGAGTCCTCACTGGCAACTGGATGTCGGCTCAGAGACGCATGGTGTGCAAACGGGGCGCATGCTGGAAAAAATGGAAGCGGTGCTGTTGCAGGAAAAACCAGACTGGGTGGTGGTGTATGGCGATACCAATTCAACCCTTGCAGGCGCGCTGGCTGCCGTCAAACTGCATATTCCCATTGCCCATGTCGAGGCAGGCCTGCGCTCGTATAATCGCAAAATGCCTGAAGAAATCAACCGCATTGTCACAGACCAGCTGTCTGATCTTTTGTTTGCGCCCACTGCACAGTCTGTTCAGACACTTGAAAAAGAAGGCTATCCAACCTCCAAAATTGTCGCATCAGGAGATGTCATGTTTGATGCGGCGCTTTGGTTTGGTGATATTGCCTGCAAAAATAGCACCATTTTGAAAGATTTGCAGATTCAGCAGGGTGAATATGTGCTGGTCACAGTCCATCGGGCTGAAAATACCGATCATCCTCAAAATCTGTCTGCCATTTTTGCGGCGCTTTTGGAAATTGCGGCAGATATATCTGTGATTTTGCCACTGCATCCACGCACACGCAAAGCGCTTGCCCTGCATGCACCTGAAATATTGCAATCATCAAACATCAGGCTGATTCCTCCGGTGGGATTTTTGGACATGATCATGCTTGAAAAACATGCAGCCCTTATCATGACCGATTCTGGTGGCGTGCAAAAAGAGGCATATTTTTATCAGGTGCCCTGTGTGACCCTCAGAACAGAGACGGAGTGGACAGAGACTGTGGAATTGGGCTGGAATCGTTTGGCAAAACCTGGGGAGGCAGATCAAATTCATGCAGTGGCATTACAGGCAATAAGATCCAGGGGATCAGCAGGTGATTTTCCCTATGGCAGGGGGAATACTGCTGAAATTATTGCGGGGCATTTTTCATGAAAATATGGATCATCAATCATTATGCCCTGCCGCCGCGAGGCGCAGGAGGGACAAGACATTACAGTCTTGCGCGTGAACTGCAATCTAGGGGCCATGAGGTGCTGGTGATTGGAGCAAATTACAATCATTTCAGCCATGAGCTCATCCCCTCATCGGGCAAAATTGGTGAGCTGGATACATCCTGCGATGTCCCCTTTCTCTGGATTCCCGTCAGGGCCTATCAGGGTAATTCGCCCAGAAGATTGCTTAACATGATGGATTTTGTTTTTGGTTTACTGCGCAACAAATATTTGCGTTCAAAAGCTTCGCCAGATGTGATTATTGGATCCAGTCCCCATCTTTTTGCGGCATTTGCAGCGTTTCGACTTGCGCGACGGCTCAAAAAGCCGTTTGTTCTGGAGGTGAGGGATATTTGGCCAGAGTCGCTGACAGATCTTGGCAGAATTTCCAAAAAGCATCCACTGATTCTAATCATGAAATGGATAGAGCTATATCTTTACCGGCATGCGGACCGTGTTATCACTCTTTTGCCCAATTCCAAAGACTATCTTGTTTCCTGTGGCGTACCCGCGTCCAATATTCTTTGGCTGCCCAATTCAGTAAATATTTTGCCGCCTAAAAATAACAAAGTGCGGGACAAACAGGATAAAAAATTTACTGTGATGTATGCAGGTGCCCATGGTCTGGCAAATGATCTGGAAACAGTTGTGAAAGCCGCAAAAATTTTGCATGAGATGGGCAAGGATCAGAAAATCCGGATTATGCTGGTCGGCGATGGCCCGGAGAAAACGCGTTTGCAGGAAATGGTTTCCTCAGAAAATACAGGCATAATAGAGTTTATGAATCCGGTGCCCAAACAGAAAATTTATGATGTGATGGACCAGGCGGATGCATTTATCATGCTGCTAAAAAAATCGCCGGTGTTTCGCTGGGGGATCAGTCCAAACAAACTGTTTGATTACATGATGATGGCAAGACCTGTGATTTTTGGCGTTGAAACTCCGGTTGATCCTGTTAGAATCAGCGATTCTGGCATCAGTATTCCATCGGGGGATCCGGGAGTGCTTGCCAATGCCATTTGTCAGCTGGCAGGCCTTTCTGAAAAAACGCGCCTTGAGATGGGGGAGAGGGGCAGAAAATATGTGACGCAGCATCATGATGTGCGGCTGCTGGCAGTGTCGCTGGAACAGTTCATCATGGTTTAATGGTACGTTTTGTTGTAATGGAAGCTTAAAGCACAGGGATGTGTGACATGAAATCCATAAAATCACTGATTTCGTTTGTCAAGAAATACAGAAACCGCATTGCCTTCATTCATGATGTGTTTGCTGTTGTGATATCTTTATATCTGGCCTGTTGGCTGCTTTTCCCCGTGCATGTTGAACCGCATCACAATCCATATTCGCTTTATGAACAATACTGGCACCAGACGCGAATGATTTTGCCAGGAGTGCTGCTGGCCCAGGTGCTGCTTTTTTACGGATATGGTCTTTACCGTGGCTTTTGGCGGTTTGCGTCCCTGCAGGATCTCAAAAAAATACTGATGGTTTCATTTTTGGGGAGCCTGTTTGTTTTGTCTGTTGCAATTTATGGGAAAATTCTGCCGGAGAGCACTGCGCTGGTTTACGGCATTATTTTGGCGGGCATGTTGTCTTTCTCCAGACTGGCATTTCGGGAAATGGGACATTACCGCAAAATATGGACAGGTTCGCAACGTGTCATTATTGCAGGTGCTGGCAATGCCGGTGAAGGCCTGGTTCGGGATATGCTGCGTGATCGGGGCCGTCGCTACCGGCCGGTGGCATTTGTTGATGATGATGCGGAAAAACAGGGCCGGGAAATCCATGGCATCAGGGTAGCTGGAATGATTGACAGGCTGCCTGATCTGGTCCAAAAGATGCGTACTGATCTTGTTCTTGTTGCAATTCCATCGGCATCTTCTGCAAACATGCGGACCATTACGGATATTTGCGAGCAGACGGGTATACCATTTTATACACTTCCAGGCATTGTGGATCTGGCCGACGGTCGGGTCAGCATCAATGTATTGCGCAATATCATGATTGAGGATTTGCTGGGGCGGTTCCCGGTGAGTTGCCAGTGGAATGAAGCAAGATCCCGCCTTGAAGGCAGACGTATTCTTGTGACAGGTGGAGGAGGTTCGATTGGCTCTGAACTTTGCAGGCAAATTGCCGGTATTGAAAGTGTTCAACTGGTGGTGCTGGACAACAGCGAATACAATTTGTATACCATTGATCTTGATTTGCAGAAAAATTTCCCGCATTGCAAATTTGAAAGTGTGCTATTGAGTGTGACGGACAGTGTGGGAATTCGCAATGTATTTGACCGGTTTCGCCCGCATCTGGTTTTTCATGCGGCGGCCTGCAAGCATGTTCCCCTGCTCGAGAGCCAGGTGCGCATGGCGCTCATGACCAATATTACAGGCACACGGATTGTCGCTGAAAATGCAGCTTTCTTCGGTGCGGAGGCTTTTGTGCTGATTTCATCAGACAAGGCGGTGAATCCGGCCAATATCATGGGTGCGAGCAAGCGGGCAGCCGAATATTTTTGTCAGAATTTCAGTGACAGATTGACATCAAAAACACGATTTGTGACAGTCCGGTTTGGCAATGTGCTGGGTTCTGCCGGCAGTGTGGTTCCACTGTTTCGACAGCAAATTGAAGCCGGTGGTCCTGTAACCGTGACCCATCCTGACATCATGCGATTTTTCATGACCATTCCGGAGGCATCGCAGCTGATTTTGCAGGCAGCGTTTCTGGGGGCAGGCGGCGAAATTTATATTTTGGACATGGGAGACCCCATCCGCATCAGTTATCTTGCTGAACAGATGATTCGTCTGGCAGGAAAAATTCCGCACAGGGATATCAAAATTGTTTATACAGGTTTAAGGCCTGGGGAGAAACTGTACGAAGAGTATTTTTATCCTGAGGAAATTCTTTTGCCGACGGAGAATCCCAAAATACTTTGCGCCCAGCCGCAAAAACGCGATTTCATGGAAATTTTTAATTTGATCAATGGCATGGAGCGGCTCTGTGACGAAATCCCGGAGAGAACGGATGAACTTGTCACGCAGCTGATAAAACTGGTCCCGGAATATGCGAAAACCACACGGCGGGAGAGAGCGGATCCCGGCATAAGTTTATATTCTGTTGAATTACAATGATTTTTATATCCTGTCAGGAACTGTGATAAAATATAAACTGGTTTTTTGACTGTATTCATAAGGACATGAATATGAACAAGACATCACTGGAATTGCTTAACCCCAAAAATTTTACACTTGCCCTGATTGATCACCAGCCACAAATGTTTTTTGGTGTGCAGTCGACCGATCGTCAGACCATTATCAATAATGTAACGGGTCTTGCGAAGGCGGCCAAAATATTCAGGGTGCCGGTAGTGCTCACCACAGTTGCTGCAAAATCGTTCAGTGGTCCGATTATTCCACAAATTCAGGCGGTTTATCCGGATCAAAAACCCATCGATCGTTCCACTATGAACTCATGGGAAGACAAAAATTTCGTGGCAGCCATTGAAAAAGCTGGACGCAAGAAAATTGTCATGGCAGCGCTTTGGACTGAAGTTTGTCTGGCATTTCCAGCCATTTCCGCCATTCAGGCAGGTTATGAAGTCTATGCGGTGGTTGATGCCTCCGGTGCTTCGAGTGCAGAGGCACATGAAACGGCTATTCGAAGAATGGTGCAGGCAGGGGTGATCCCAGTCACATGGCTGCAGGTGTTGTGCGAATTGCAGCGCGACTGGGCGCGAACTGAAACCTATGCGGAAGTCACGAATCTCATCAGGGAACATGCGGGTGCCTATGGTGCCGGCATATTTTATGTTGAAGAAATGATGGGTCATGCGGATAGTTCGTCAGGAAAATCAGGCAAAGCCATGCCCGAAAAGGTGAGATAGTATTGACTGAAACATGGAGCAGGACAGTCATGAAAATGATGAAAATCATGAAAATGATGAAAGAGATGAAAGAGATGAAAAAACTGATAGCGTTATCAATATTGACGCTTGTGTCCCTTGCAGGTTATTTGATTCTTGATGCCAAAATTATTGCCGGGAATCTGCAAATACTTGCGGGTGAAAAACAGCTTGCAGAGGGTCAGCAACAGCTTGCTCAGGGCAAGTCAAAACTTGCCAGCGGACAACAACAGTTATCGGGTGCAAAAACAGTCTACGGGAAGGTTCACCAGGGTTCCATGGCTTGGGCTCTTACCCTTCCAGTTGTGGGCGGGCTCGCTGTTTTGGCGGCCAATAAGGTTGCCAGCAATAAAATTAATGCAGGCAGCCAGGAAGTTGCGGCAGGGAAAGAAAAAATTAGCGCAGGATCCAATCAGCTTGCAGCAGGTCAGGATGAACTGGCTCGCGGAAAGGCGGAGCTGGGCCTCGCTGTCGTGGTACGGTTTGTTTGTGGTATTGCGACGATCGTCTTTGCTGTACTGACTGGAATATTTGCTTTTCGCTGGCGGCGATCGTTGCGTGGTTTGCGGCGCTAATCAGGCAGGCCCAGATTTAGCTGGGCAAGCCATGGAATCAATGCGCGCATTTCGATGCTGTTCGGAAAGGTTTTTTCCCTGACACAATGTCTCACGAGCTGGGTTGCCCTGATATCACCAAACAGCGGCAGAAAATGATAAAAAGCAGGTGATACATCTTCACCAGAAGATTTGACTTCAATCAGATAGACAGGTTTGCCATCCATGCACACGACAAAATCCAGTTCCCTGCCATCTTTGGTGCGCACATAATGCAGGGCAGATGACATGCCTGTTGTATCTTCCAGAAAGTGCAGTTCTTTCAGCAGTGCGCATGCGACCAGATTTTCAAGACGTGCGCCATCATTTCCTTCCACCTGGGCAATGTCATAAAAATAATATTTTGGTTCTTTCAGCAGTGAGCGGGCAATATTTTTATGCCATGGAGTGAGGCGAAAAATGATATAAAGATTCTCGAGTAACTGTAACCAGCGTTTGACAGTATGAATGTCACGTTCGAGATCCCGTGCCAAATTGGCATAGGAAACACTGGATCCCACCCGTGTTTTTAATAGCTGCACGAGTGTTTCCACGGCCTTAATGTCCCGCACCACATGCAGATCAATCAGGTCCTGGCGCAGGATAATATCCAGATGACTGCGGCGCCAGCGTTTGTAATACTGTTCAGAGTTTTTGAAAAATGGTTCCGGGAAGCCGCCGCAATGCCAGAGGCGCTCAAAGATGGCTTCATGAGTGAGATCAGGATCAAATTGCGAAACTTCTTTCAAATCGAGAGGATGCAGCCGAAACTGGAAGTATCTGCCTGCTAGGGAATCGCCGACTTTGCGATATGTGTCGAGTTTGGCGCTGCCTGTGACCAACAGATGCGGGTGTACACCCTCTTTGTCGTAAACTCCCTTTATCCAGCGTTTCCAGTCTTTCCTTTTGTGGAGCTCGTCAAAAATAACAAGCGTCCTGTTGCGGTCCCATGTCTTGTTCTGGAGCGCAACACGGTCTTCGGCTGCGTCCTCTGTGAGGTAGTCATAGCTGGTATACAGTTGTCTGGACAGCGTGGTCTTGCCGCACTGTCTTGGGCCAGTTAACAGCACAATTTTCTCTGTAAGTGACTGTTTAATAATATTTTCAAGATAGCGTTTCATCCGACTATTATGACACGTACTCCATAATAGTCAAGACTTTTATGGTGTGGACGTCATAATAGTCGGCTATTTATGGCCTTGCAATGATTATTCATTACTGGGAAAATCCCATTAAAGATTTATTTTAAGTTGGCAATATACAATTCCGGAGCCGCCAAAATCGGCTTGCGCTAACGACCAGGTGTACACTTGTCAAGAAGCGTTGGAAAATGCCCTTCCGGATCATATTCTTCTTTCAGCTTTTCGTAAGCACCATCGCCATAATAATACAGTCTGAACTTTTCCGCAGGCAGACGTACCTTCGCATAGAGGGATTGTTTTCCTCCTGCTTCCACTGTTTTATCTTCTATTTGACGAGTGAAATGATCTTTTTCGTGTTTTATTGCTGTACGTTTGGAACCGTAAAAACCAATATCACATATCAGTTTGCCTTCACCAAAGTTCCATAATGGATACTTTTCTTCAGAAACCGGATCACGCGTTGGGCAAACCCACATGGGGTATCCGATATTTTCACCCATCCATTTGGTAAAATCAGCACAGTTTTCAATGGGAATACCCAGATCCTGTATAATGGATTCCTGATATTTTTGTGTCTGGTTGCCACACAGTGCACCAATAAGCTTCAGGCAGTTTTTATGATATTCATGGGCCTCTTTGGCAAACATTTTCAGACGATCGGAGCGCAATACCACTTCTCCAGCCAAATATCTGAAATATGGATTTTGCAATATTGCAGGCTTTTCTGTTGACCAGAAACTGTCAGCGTCCCATCTCCAGAGATAATCTGAAGTGGTCAGGAAATCCCCGCTTTTTTCCTGCATGCTTTTGTAATAAACCCCCTTCTGCCTGTAATTGCTGGTAAAGGGTGCCTCATCCACGAATTTGGCTGTGGTCATGACCATCAGGTCCGGCGAAAAAATGGCGCCATCAATAAAATTGTATTTGTCGGTCTGATGGCTGGCACTCTCAATTGCGGAGAAATAAGATTTCAAATCATGGAATTGCGAGTGTTCAAGCTTTACATAGGGGCCCGCTTCCATTAATTCTATCTTTAAACTCACTGCATAACCCAAAGTACCATACGAGTTTGGCATGCCATAAAACAAATCACGGTATTCATTGTCTTTGGTTGCGGTAACAATTTCACCTTTCCCGGTCAATATTTCCATTTCTGTGACAATTTTATGGAACAAGCCATATTTGAAACTTGAGGATTCTATCCCCATGCCTGCCTCAACCCCACCAGGAGTAAGCTTTATCAATTCTGGTACAATCTTCGGAAGCAATCCATATTTCAGTGTTTCCTGTGCCAGATCATAAAATGAAATCATCCCACCCACATGTGCAATTTTGTTTGTGGTGTCTATACTTAAAACTTTGTCAAAATTACCCAGACTCTCAAGCTTTGTTGTCTCCTCCCTGCGGGGTCTGAACAGGTGAGAAGTTGTTTTTCCACCCAATGAAAGCTGTCCTTTATTTTTCTTTTGATGAAATTCCGCCAATGATCTTTCTTTGTTTTTTTCATGGTCTTTATGCAGCATTTCTTCGCTCGCAGGCGCGTCTCGCCACACTGCATGGTATGCAGAATTATATGCAGACTTCATGGCCCACCATGAAAATTCAAAACTGTGTCTCAGCGCTAAAGCGCTGATGGCGTACAGGGCTTCTCCTGCTTCCACGGCCCGTCCTGATGTCGTTCGGTTTTGGGTATTGGTCATATAATCCTCCCTGCGATAGTATGTATCGAAACTGGTGCAATCATACCGGCAAAATTCTGTCTGGGTAAAGTACAATCAGGATTGCCCAGTCCGGCATGAACAATAAATATTCAATCTGATGGTGGGAGCAGCCATTTCACTGGTCTCTGCGAGCTTCATCAATAGGGATAGCAGGCAGGTCGCATAAAACATTCTCAGGTCATCAGCTTTTCATCCCAGCCGCCACCGAGGGCTTTGATCAGGCCAACAGCAGTCGTCATTCTGAGGTACTGCAGATCGCGCGCGGTTTTTTCAGCTGTAAAAGACGTGATTTGAGCTGTGAGCACACTGGAATAATCTACTGTGCCTGCCCGGTACTGATTGATGGTCAGTTGAAGCGCGTGTTTGGCATCGAGAGCTGCCCGGTTTTGGTAAACCGCCTGTTTGGCCAGAATGCGCAGTGCGGCCAGATTGTCTTCCACATTCTGAAATGCCGCCAGCACCGTTTGTCGATAGTTTGCAACACTTGCGCGATAACCACTCTCAGCCGCCCGCACGGTTGCACTGCGCAATCCCCCATCCAGCAGGGTTTCTGCAAGTTGTGCTCCCAAAGACCAGGTCAGTTCAGGTACAGAAAACAGTTTCTGTGTGGTGGTGCTTGCAAGACCACTCAGGGTCAGCGTGGGAAACCACGCAGCTACGGCAACACCAATCTGCGCATTGGCCTGTGCCATCAGGCGTTCAGCCTGTGCAATGTCAGGTCGGCGCTCCAGCAGCACTGAAGGCACTTCCAGCGGAATCGGTGGCGGTACTGCAGTGAGCGGGTTTGCAGCCATGGAAAATTCTGCAGGAGGCACACCGGTCAGCACTGCAATGGCATGTTCATACTGCGAACGCAGGACCTGATTATTGATTGCGGCAGCAAGCGCTGTTTCAAGCTGACTCTTTGCCTGAATAATATCTGTTTGCTGATCAACGCCTTCTGCATAGCGATTTTTGGTGTAGGTTAAAATTTTTCGGTATTTTTTGACTGTATCATCCAGAAGTTTCTGATCGCTATCCAGACCGCGCAATTCAAAATAATATTGTGCAAGAGAGGCTTGTGCTGATAACTGCGTGAGTGCAAGCAGTGCGTCACTCGCCTGTGCACCTGCTGCGGCAGCTTCCACCGTGCGCCGTACGCTGCCCCAGATATCCGGTTCCCAGCTGGCATTCAGCATCCACTGATAACTGTTGCTCACACTGGACGAACTGGTTGTTGTGCCGGTTGTCGTTCCTGATGTGGAAGTTCCTGAGCTTGCAAAACCACTGCCCTGACTTTGCCGGGTAAAACCCAGTGATCCTGTCAGCGTCGGCCAAAATGCTGCACGCGCTTCATCGACCAGTGCCCGCGCCTGCTGCCAGTTTTCATACGCATTTTTAATGGTCTGGTTTGAAATATCCAGATGTGCTTCCAGCATGTTCAGTTTTGCGTCGTTGAATATTTTCCACCACTCGCCCCTGTTGCAGGCATCCTCTGGTGCTGCTTCTTTCCATTGTCCTGTTGGTTTTACCGCATGTTTTTGGGGGTTTTTGTTTTTTTCTGAGCCCATCACCGCTTTGCCTTTTGCCTCTTTGAACCTGTCAGGTACATCAACAGATGGACGAACATAATCCGGGCCTACAGCGCAGGCAGACAGCAGTAAAAAAATAGCAGGGAAAATCAGTATTTTTTCAGGTATTTTCATGTGATATCCTTCTGAAGCTTCTAAAACGCCCCCATTGATTGTTGCACCATGTCCCAAGACGCTCCATGCCAAGATACATTGCAGGCGTGGTATAAAGCGTCATCACCTGGCTGACAATCAGTCCCCCCACAATGGCAATTCCCAGAGGCCTGCGCAGTTCAGAACCCAGACCAAAGCCAATGACCAGCGGCAATGCCCCAAAAAGCGCTGCCATGGTGGTCATCATGATGGGACGAAAACGCATGACAGCAGCTTCATGAATGGCCTGCTTTGAGGAAATGTTTTCTGTTCTTTTCAAATGGAGTGCGAAATCAATCATCATGATGGCATTCTTTTTGACAATGCCAATCAAAAGAATAATGCCAATCAGCGCAATAATGGAGAGATCCGTATCACTGATCATCAGCGCAAGCAATGCCCCTGTTCCGGCTGAGGGCAATGTTGAAAGAATGGTGATGGGATGAATCAGGCTTTCATACAGCATGCCCAGCACAATATAAACCGCGAACAGGGCCGCGAGCACCAGCCAGACTTCATTGGCCAGTGACTGCTGAAATGCCTGCGCTGTGCCCTGAAATGAACCGTTAATGGCAGCTGGCAAATGCATCCCGGCAATTTTTTTGCCAACTGTTTCAACAGCATCACCCAGAGCGACATCCGGAAGCAGATTAAAAGACAAAGTCGCTGAAGGAAACTGGCCCTGATGATTGACCATCAAAAGCGTGGATGAAGGTTTGAATTCAGCAAAGGCAGAAAGGGGAACAGCATTTCCGGCAGGAGACTGGACATAAATTTCTTTCAGTGTTTCAGGAGACTGCCAGTATTTTGGCGCTGCTTCCATGACAACATAGTACTGATTCATGGGCGTATACATGGTCGATACCAGTTGCTGACCGAAAGCACTGTACAAAGAGGCGTCAACGAGTTGTGGTGTAATGCCGAAACGGTAAGCAGTATCATGATCCACGTTGACCATTATTTGCAGACCATGATTGCGCTGGTCTGAATTGATATCCACAATTCCCGGCAATCCCTTCAGTGATGCCATGATTTTTGGGGCCCAGTGGTTCAAATCATCGATATTGTCTGCCGAGAGAGTATATATGAATTGTGAATTGCTTTGCCTGCCGCCAATAGTGATATCCTGGGCAGATTGCAGGTACAGCACTGCGCCAGCAATTTTGGAGAGCTTTGGGCGCAACCGGTTAATGATTGTATCAGATGAAACCTTGCGAATGTTGAGCGCATTCAGTGTGATATAAACAGAACCGGAATTGACAGTGGTCCCCCCCACAAAACCCACCACATTTTCCACACCAGGATCTTGCCTTATGATGCCTATATAATCAGTCAGAATTTTTCTCATGGCCTGAAATGAAATATCCTGTTCAGCCTGAATGGATCCGGAGATTCTTCCAGTGTCCTGTTGGGGAAAAAATCCCTTTGGTATTATCACAAAAAGATAAATATTCAGGATAATGGTCATGGCCAGAATGATTAATAACAGTCCGGCGTGATCAAGGGCCCAACCCAGACTTTTTGAGTAATGATCACGGATGCGCGCAATTTTTTGGGTATACACATTTCCATCGGAATTTTTGGAAATGGCCAGAAAGCGCGAACACATCATCGGTGTAATTGTCAATGACACCAGCATGGATATGAAAATGGCAACAGACAGTGTGACTGCAAATTCCCTGAACAGTCTGCCGACAATGCCACCCATCAGCAAAATGGGGATAAATACGGCAATCAGTGACAGACTCATGGATAAAACGGTAAAACTGACTTCTTTTGTACCGAGCAGTGCTGCCTGAAAGGGTTCCATCCCCTTTTCGATATGCCGTGAAATATTTTCCAGAACGACCACGGCATCATCGACCACAAAACCGGTCGAAATGGTCAGCGCCATCAGTGACAGATTATCCAGGCTGTAGTTAAATAGCCGCATCACGGCAAATGTCCCAAGCAATGACAGCGGGACTGCAATACCTGGAATCATCATGGCGCGCACATTGCCCAAAAAAACATACGTCACACCAATCACGAGCAGCATGGCAATCAGCAGTGTCAGTTCAACATCATGCAGGGAAGTGCGAATGGTGGAGGTGCGATCCATCATGACGGTGACATCAATTCCTGCGGGAATGGATGCACTCAATTGCGGCAACATGGCCCGCACATGATCAATGGTTTTGATGACATTGGCGCCGGGTTCCTTGAAGACCACAATCAGAATGGCAGGCTTGCCATTGGCAAGCCCGGCATTGCGAATATCCTGTACTGAATCGTTCACTTCTGCCACATCTGCGAGTTTGACAGGGCTGCCATTCCGGTAAGCAATAATGAGCGGCCGGTATTGGTACGCTTTGAAAATCTGGTCAGAAGTCATAATGGACGACATGGTTTTGCCATGTGAAATTTGCCCCTTGGCCAGATTTGAATTCGCTGTTGCAAGCACACTTGCAACCTCTGGCAGGCCAATGCCATATTTGTTGAGCGTCGTGGGATTCAGTTCGACGCGCACTGCAGGCAGTGAGCCGCCACCAACAAATACCTGCCCCACGCCTGAAACCTGGGACAATTTTTGTTCCAGAACTGTCGAGGCGGCATCATAAATTTCACCCATGGAATACCGGTCCGATGTCAGGGATAGAATCATGACAGGCGCATCAGCCGGATTGACTTTTCGGTAGGTGGGGTTGGTGGGCAAATTGGCGGGCAAATTGCTTGCAGATGCGTTGATGGCCGCCTGGACATCGCGTGCGGCGCCATTGATGTCACGCGAGAGATCAAACTGCAATATGACACGCGTCGAACCCAGACTGCTGGATGAAGTCATCTCTGTGATGCCTGAAATTCTGCCAAGCTGTGTTTCAAGCGGTGTTGCAACCGATGTTGCCATGACAGCGGCGCTGGCCCCTGGGAGTGAAGCCTGAACACTGATGGTTGGAAAATCAATTTGCGGCAGCGCTGAAACTGGCAACAGGTTGAATGCAATCAGGCCTGCCATCGCCAGTCCAAATCCCAGCAGGGAAGTGCCAATCGGGCGTCTGATGAAAACGGAAGAAAGATTCATCAGATTTCTCCAGGCAATGGAGGCCTGGTTTCACGCCGCACGCCAATCGCCAGCAATTTTTTATAAAGTTTGTCAAAAGTCAGATAAATGACGGGCGTGCTGTAGAGAGTCAGCAACTGGCTGACCATCAGTCCGCTCATAACAGCAATACCCAATGGTTGCCGCAATTCGGCGCCCATGCCGGTGCCAAAAGCCAGCGGCATTGCGCCGAGAAGCGATGCCATGGTCGTCATCAAAATGGGCCGAAAACGCAACTGCGCTGCTTCAAAAATGGCATCCCGCGGCGATTTCTGATAAAGACGCTCCTGTTCGAGCGCAAAATCGATCATCAGGATGGCATTTTTCATGACAATACCAATCAATAAAATAATGCCAATCAGTGCAATGACCGTCAGATCATTGCCCGTCAGTATCAGTGCAAAAAGCGCTCCCATGGCAGCGGAAGGCAGCGTGGACAAAATGGTCACCGGATGGATATAGCTTTCATACAATACGCCAAGAATAATATAAACCGTGATGATGGCTGCAAGCACCAGCCAGCCTTCATTGGCCAGCGAGCTTTCAAAAGTGCTGGCAGATCCCTGAAAACCGGTTTCGACACTTTCAGGAATATTCAAATTTTTGATCACAGCATGAATGGCATTGACAGCCTCGCCAAGCGAGGTACCTTTGGAGAGATTAAATGAAATGGTTGCTACCGGAAACTGGCCCTGACGGTTGATGACCAGCGGTCCGGTTTTTGATGATATCTGTACAAATGTACCGAGCGGTACCGCACCTGTGGCTGTACTGGTGCTGCCACTGCTGCCGGTGGTGCTGATGGATGAACTGATATAAATATTTTTGAGTGGGTCAGATGCCTCCTGCAGGGCAGGCAGGGCTTCAAGGATCACATGATACTGGTTGCTCTGTGTAAACATCGTGGAAATCTGGCGCTGGCCAAATGCGTCATAAAGGGTATCATCGATCAATTGTGAAGTAATTCCGAGGCGTGACGCTGTATCACGGTCAATGGTGATCATGGTTTGCAGTCCGGTATTTTGCAGATCGGATGCGACACCCTGCAATTCGGGCAGATGCTGAAGTTTTTCCTCTATACGCGATGTCCATGTGTTCACTTCTGCGGCATTTGGAGAACTGACACTGAACTGATACTGCGTACGGCTTGTGTTGGTGTCAATCGTCAGATCCTGCACTGGCTGCATGTAAAGCGTGGCGCCAGGCACTTTTGCAAGTTTTGGCTGCAAACGCAGAATCACATCACTTGCACTGATGCGTTCAGAAAGTGGTTTCAGGGTAATGAGCATGCGGCCGCTGTTCAGTGTGGTGTTGGTGCCATCAATACCAATAAAAGACGAAACATTGAGGACGGCTGGATCTGTCAAAACTGCGCGGGCAAGCGCCTGCTGTCTCTCAGACATGGCGCCAAAAGAAATGGATTGTGATGCTTCAGAAATCCCCTGAATCACACCTGTATCCTGCACAGGAAAAAATCCTTTCGGAATAAAATAAAGCATGATGGCTGTGAGACAAAGTGTAATGGCAAAAATGCAGAGCGTCAGCGGCTGATGATCCAGCACCCAGCTGAGGGATGTCTGGTAACGATCAATCACGTAATTTTGTATCTCACCTGCCCTGCGTTCAAACCGGCTCATTTCTTCCGGTTTCCGGTGGCGCAACATGCGGGAACACAGCATTGGCGTCAAAGTGAGTGAAACAAATCCTGAAATCAGAATGCAGATGGAAAGCGTCAGTGCAAATTCGCGAAACAGCCGGCCAATGATATCGCTCATGAAAAGCAGTGGGATCAGCACAGCAATCAGTGATACAGTGAGTGACAAAATGGTAAAGCCAATCTGTTCTGCACCTTTCAAAGCGGCATCAAATGGTTTTTCACCTTTTTCCAGAAAGCGGGTAATATTTTCGATCATGACAATGGCATCATCGATCACAAATCCTGCTGCAATGGTCAGTGCCATCAGTGTCAGATTATTGAGACTGAAGCCATACAGATACATCAGTCCAAAGGTGCCGATCAGTGAAATTGGTACGGAAATGGCAGGAATGAGGGTGGCTGACAGGTTACGCAAAAATAAAAAAATGACGAGCACTACCAGTACGACTGACAGCAGCAGTTCCAGCTGAACATCAGTGACCGATGCACGAATGGTTGTCGTTCGGTCTGTCAGAATGGTTAACTGGACATCATGCGGCAGTGTGGCCTGCAGTTGCGGCAGTAACTGCCTGATGCGATCAACCACTTGAATCACGTTGGCACCTGGCTGGCGCTGTATGTTCAGAATCACGGCAGGGGTTGTATTCATCCAGGCGGCCAGCATGGTATTTTCGGCACCATCCAGCACACTGGCCACATCGGACAGCCGGACCGGTGCGCCATTTTGGTAGGCAATGATAATGGGTCGATATTGATCTGCGGTAAACAGCTGGTCATTGGAATCGATCATGTAGGCAAGCGCTGGCCCATCAAAACTGCCCTTGGCCGCATTCACATTGGCGGAAGCGATGGCAGAACGGAGGGTTTCAAGGCTTAATCCATAAGCGGATAGCGCCACAGGATTTGCCTGGATGCGCACAGCGGGCCGCTGGCCGCCGCTGATATTCACAAGACCGACACCTGTCACCTGCGAAATTTTCTGTGCCAGCCGTGTTTCCGCATAATCATCGATTTGGGGGATGGACAGGGTATTTGACGTGAGGGCAAGCGTCAGGATGGGCGTATCTGCCGGATTGACCTTGCTGTAGACCGGAGGATTCGGGAGACCTGCAGGCAAATAACTGGAAGCTGCATTGATGGCTGCCTGCACTTCCTGTTCTGCCACATCCAGACTTGTGTCAAGGCTGAACTGCAGGGTGATGACAGAAGCTCCTGTTGAACTGTTGGAAGTCATTTGGGTAAGACCAGGCATCTGGCCAAACTGGCGTTCCAGCGGTGCTGTTACTGACGAAGTCATCACATCGGGGCTGGCCCCTGGATAAAATGTCAGTACCTGCATGGAAGGATATTCCACTTCCGGCAGTGATGAGACCGGCAAAATACGATAAGCCAGTGTGCCTGCCAGCAAAATGGCCAGCATCAACAGGGATGTTGCAATGGCACGGGCTATAAATGGGCCGGATATATTCATGCAGCGCCCTGTCCTTTTCAGGCTATCCCTTTGTTGTGTTCGGTGAACTGCCTGATTCTGACAGCGTCACTTTCGCACCATCCGTCAACTGGTCTGCACCCTGCTCTATTACGGACTGTCCAGGTAAAACACCTGCAGTGATGACAGTGACGTTCCCCGTTGTAATCCCTGTCTGAACGGTTTTTTCACTGACGGTCAGCGTTTTGGGATTTAAAATATAGACGTATGTTCCTTTTGTACTTTGCTGTACGGCAGCTGTCGGCACTATAGTTGCATTTTGCAGCGTTTTGACCCGCAGGTGAATATTGACAAACTGGCCTGGAAACAGAATATTGGTTTCATTTGGAAACTGTGCCCTGAGATTGACGGTTCCTGTGGTTGCACTGATCTGATTATCCAGTGTGAGTAATTTCCCGGTTGCGAGCAATGTGTTTTGCTGTCTGTCCCAGGCTTCAGCAATCAGTGTTTCCCCGGAAAAAGCCTGTCTGGCAATTTCAGGGATGTTGTCTTCAGCAACTGAAAAGATGACCGTGATCGGATTGAGTGTGTTAATTACGGCAATGCCGGTTGTATCAGCTGTTTGCACAAAATTTCCCGGATCGACAAGCCTTAATCCAATCCGGCCGTCGACCGGTGAAGTGATTTTGCAATACACAAGATTCACTTTGGTTGTCTGAATCTGCCCCCGATCCAGCTGGACTGTTCCTTTCAGTTGATTAACGAGAGCAATCTGGGTGGCAAGTGTTTGTTCTGAAACTGAATTCTGTTTCCACAGTTTCTGGTAGCGTTTGAGATCGATTTTGGCATTAACCAATTGCGCCTCATCACGCTTCAATTGACCCGTGAATTCCACCAGCTGGGCTTCATAGGGTCTCGGGTCAATCTCTGCCAGCAGCTGGCCTGCCCTGACCATTTGGCCTTCCTGAAACAATACCCGCATGAGCAGGCCATTGATCTGGGATTTGAGCGTGACAGAATAAGTGGGTGTTACGCTGCCGAGAGCCGTCACATAGACAGGAATATCGGCAGTTTTTGCAAGGGCTGAGACGACGGGCACCTGTTGTGAGCCCTGATTTTTATTGTGAAGACTGGCATTATAGTAACGGATAGTAATCAGGATCAGAATAATCAGTAAAATAATAAACCAAAATCGCTTTTTTTGGTTAAAACGGGATCGTGTTTTTGAACCATCAGCAGCAAATTCTGGTTTCTTCCTGAAAGGTCCTGGTTCGATCATCCTGGGTCCCACAGCCTCATACACCTCATGTGTCAATCAGCTGTGTTCATCATGCCATATTTATGATGCTGATGTCCCTAGGGTCCATTGTTATGGTATTGTTCGCGACAATAAAACAATGAAACAGCACAAATATTATACAACCAATAACATAGGCTTTCTTTTATGACACCAAGATCAGTGCCTTTGGAAACCAGGCTTGACATACTCAAATCGGGAATGATGGGCATCAAGCTTGGATATCTGGAAAATTGTTTTTTTGCAAAAGGAGATATGTGATTTTTCTTTATCAATTCTCTCATTTATCTTGTAAAATACCAGCTCTGGATCCAGAGAGATAAAAATATGCCAAAGAAAGCAGCATTTAAAATTGCTTACGATGGAAAAGCGCTGCGAGATCATTCCATGGATGTAAGAGATTTGGCACCCGCGCTTCTTTCATTAGGAAAATTATTTGATGCCGCAAATTTAGCGTTAAATGGTAATAAGGCTACTATTAAACTTCAAGTGAAGGCTCATTCGGCTGGTTCTTTTGAGGTTGCTCTGGAGCTGTTCCAGTCATGGGGCGCACAAGTTTCTCATTTTCTTGCAGGTGACCTTGTAACCTCAGTCATAAATCTCAAGGAATTGATTATTGGCAGTGGATTAGGCATTTTTTTTATAATAAAAAAACTAAAAGGTAAAAAACCGAATAGAATAGAGCATCTGAGCGATGGTATGGTGTTATTGGAACTTGATGGAGAAACTTTAACAGTGCCTGTAACGGTGCTTAGACTATATCAGGATGTAGCTGTAAGAATAGCTGCGGAGGAGGTTTTGAGACCACTTTATCATGATAACATTGATAAATTTATTATTAAGGATGATGACGTGGTCGTTGAAGAAATATTGAAAGCAGATGTTCATTATTTTACATTGCCCGAAATACGGGATGAAATTATTACTGAAAATGTTCATGAGGCTGCTTATTCCATCATCTCCCTGGCTTTTAAAGACGATAATAAATGGAGATTGCATGATGGAAATTCTACAATCAGCGTTCAAATGAAGGACGATTCCTTTAGAAGAAAGGTTGAGGGAAATCTTGTTTCCTTTTCCAAAGGAGATATATTGAAGTGTAAAGTCAAGACAATACAATGGCGAACGGTGGATGGACTGAAAACAGAATATGAAGTTCTTGAGGTTGTTGAACATATGCCAGCTGCAAAGCAGATACTGTTATTTAGAGATGATAAAGATACACTTGGGGATGACAAGGATTTGTTCAAATGATAACAGCACAGGTATTCGGCCTGTGTTTGAATAACTGTGTCAGTTATGGACCCGATATAATATAACCAGAAACTTGACTGGTAATGCCATCAGAAAATTCAGTAATATCTCCGTTGGGATAATGCGGCACTGATTATTCCAGAATGGGTAATAAACACCCAACACAAAGAAAGACAGGCACTCATGCAACCTTGGGAAATGCATAAAATCCCTGCAGAAATATTTAATGTTCAGACTGCAGGTGAGTTTTTCTTCCCATTTTCAGATATTTTGCAATAACATTTGGAAGTGTTCGCGTATCGATAGGCTTTGGGATATAACCATCACATCCTGCTGCAAAAGATTTTTCTTCATCGCCTCTCATTGCATAGGCTGTGATTGCGAGGATTACAACATTCTGATAGCTGGAATCAGTACGGAGTTTTCTGGTTATTTCCAGTCCATTCATATCTGGAAGCTGTATATCCATTAAAATTAATTTAGGATGAAATATATCCAGAATACTGAAGGTTTCTTTGGCATTCAGGGCCGTTCTCAAATCGTAATGATACGATTGCAGCAGAACTTTTATTAATTTCAAATTACCTGGATTATCATCCACCAATAATATAGCTTCGTTTGACATAATTATCTCCTTATAATCTCATCTAGACCATTTCTTCACGATGTGGCAAGGGGAATTGCCTGAATATTTCATTCAGCAAAGTTTTTGATAAGCCTTCTTTTTTCAGTAAAACACGCTGCACAACACCTTTTATATGTTCCCGTTCAGTTTTATTTAAAACCTTTATGGTTGTAATTAAAATAGGTGTATATTTATCCTTTTCAGTAAGACGAAGTTTTTGAAGGAAATCAAACCCACTCATTTTTCCTGACCGCATAAAAGGATTAAGTATCAACACGTCAGGATGTTTTTCAGCAATAACTTTGAGTGCCCTTTCAAAGCTTGATTCTCCTGTCAATTGATAACCAAATTTGGTTAAGACTTTTTTATGACGCAGAAATGAATTTTTATCATTATCAATAATAAGGACCATCTTTTTGGAATGCGGATTAATTCCTGACCAGGACAGGGCATCGAGGACTTCTTTTGCCTTCACAGGCTTCAATAAAAAATCATGGATCTTGAATCCAAAAGCCGCTACATTGTTAACGACTCCAGTCATCAAAAGAGCAGGGGCTTTTAAAAAAGGCATCCTAGAACGAAAAGCGCGTAGTAGTTTCCACTTATTTATATCAGAAGTAAAAAAATCCAGAATAATAGCGTCTGAATTCGAAATGTCACCTTTTTCTATTGCCTCATCAATATTATTCGCAATGCTGACTATATATCCAGCTCGCTTTAAGTCGCTGACAAACTCTGTGCTTTCTTGTGATGTCTCTTCAATTACCAGAATTCTGGTCTGTTTTTCCAACTTTGCGCTATAATTTTTACTGACGTAGCCATACCTGGCTTGAGGTTCGCTACAGGGAAGAATCACTGAAAATGTACTGCCTTGTCCTACAATACTATCGACAGTAATTTTACCATTTTGTGCTTCAATAATACGCCTTGCTAACGCCAGACCCAATCCAGTGCCATGATATTTGGTCGGAGTACTTGATTCGATTTGCTGAAATGCTACAAAAAGTTTATTAAAATCTGATTTTGCAATTCCAATGCCAGTATCCTTCACTTTTATAATAAAACTATTCTCGCCTTCAGGATCAGCGGTAATAGTGACAGAACCCCCGTGAGGCGTAAATTTGAATGCATTTGATGCCAAATTGTACAGCACCTGCTTCAATTTATTAGGGTCAAGATTTATCCTGAGGGCGGGGTTAATTTTGATCTTTAAGTGGATACGTTTCTCGGTAATAATTTTATTAAATATATTTCGTATTTCATCTAGAAGAGAAAATAAATCAACTTTTTCAGGAAAAAATTCCATTTTTCCAGATTCAATTTTCGCAAGATCAAGAATATCATTAATGAGCAAAATCAATAAATGAGCTGCTGACAGGATTTCATCCAGATATTCCTTGTGTTCATTGGAGACTGGTCCCACTTTGCCATCAATCATAATTTCTGCAAAGCCAATAATCCCATTAAGAGGGGTCCGCAAATCGTGAGACATGTTTGCAAGAAATTCATCTTTTAAACGCGCAATTTCGTGCATCTTATAATTAATGTCTTCCAGCTCTGTATTCTTAAGTGCAAGTTGCAGGCATTCCTGCGAGGCTTGAGTATTATAATTTCCAACCTGATCAACTGAGTGAGTTATAAATAAATAACCTGTGAGATGCATCTCGGAATTTGAGCGATACATCAGGTTAATATTGACAGAATGTTTCCTTTTGTCTTTATTAACAGCAATGATATTTCTCTGCGTTTTAATTTTATTTGGTACTTTGTTATTTAAGTTATTTTGGATGGGATTTTTATCAAATAAAGTAGATATGTTGTTTCCAATTAACTCAGAAATAGAATAACCATAATTAATTTCAGCACATTCGTTACAATTTAATATAACCCCATTCATGTCCAATGAAAATACTGAATATATGACGGAGTGTTTTAACAGCAGTTCAAAAAGGTTTAACTGCTGAAGCAGATCAAGATGGCTAATGTTATGTGTCATATCACTCCCAGTATGTTTAAGTTAAATTTTGTTCGGTTTCCCGGTAATTCCAAAATTTTAATTTGTCAACAAAGTAACATAGCGTTGCCCAGGTACGGCAGATAACACTAAATTGATGAAAACCAAAATTTTCTACGACGATATAAAATAGCATTAGCAATAAATCAGTGGTTCGTGCATATTTTTTGAATGTAAGAAAGTTGATTAATGCTGTTGCCATTGTTAAAAATGTAATAAATCCCCAACACAGGACAAGAATCAGGATTGTCCAATGAACATCCAAAATTCCCAAATAACCACTTAAAATAATCATGAAATAAGCGATAAATTCGACAACAGGACCGAATATTTCGCCAAATAAAAAGAATGGATAAGTAATAAATCCAATGATTCCATAGGTTGGATTAAAAAGCATACGCACGTGCCTGAACAGGCTGTGCAACGTCCAGTATTGCCAGTTAAATCGTTGTTGCCAGTAACTCTTTAATGTGCCTGGTACATCTGTAAATGCGACTGATGCGGGAGTAAATGCGATGACATGGGGCAGTTGATTTTCACGAATGTATGCCTGAAGGTGTGTAATAATTTCAAAATCCTGCGCAAGATTGTACGCCTCAAAACCACCGAGTTTGACTAACACGTCAGTTTGAAAGCAAGTAAATGCACCAGAATAACTTAGTCCTCCACCAAATACATTCCAACCTGTCCGACAAAACAAAAAAGATCGCATGAATTCACAAGCCTGAAAACCATAAATTGGATTTGATGGCATTTTGCCATCAGTGATTTCACCATCCTGACAGGTACGACCGTTAAGAATATAAAGCCCGCCGCCAATAGATACAGTATTAGGCTGTATTAGCATGGCAAACATAACTCTTGATATGGTTTGTTCTTCCAATATTGTATCTGCATCAAGTGTCATACAGAGGTCTGTACGACAGGCATTGACACCAACATTTAATGTATCACTACGCCAGGTATGTTCTTTATCAATCACAGTGACGTTAAGAAGGAACCTTGAAACATAATATCCATTTATTTTACCATGGGTTTTAATGGTTCCCTGTACAAATGGAGCGATCTGAATCAGGTCGAATGTTTCAATTAATTTTTGAAGCGTTTTATCCGTGGAACCGTCATTCACAACAATAACGTCAATATTTGTATAGCTACTTCTAAGAACACTATAAATGGTATCAATGATATTTTCTTCTTCGTTGTAAGCAGGAATAATAGTAGTTATATGCGGCATGATATTGGATTTCATTAATGATGAAAGATTGATAATTTCAGTTTCTTTGTATCGATTAAATATCCCAGGCAGTGACACAACCAATAAAACCAGATAGCCAAAAGTCAGGACAACCAGGTACCAAAGAATAATCCAGTTAATCAAAATCACAGCACTTGTCATAATTCACCCATATAAATAGTAGTCATGTTTATATTGCGCGCAATACATGCCGCACCACTTCAAATGCTTTCGGATCGATCGTAATATTTTTTGATAGCAATGCCTGTTCGCCTTTTTCGCCCAGGTTTTTCAATGCTTGTGCGGCATTCAGTCTTACCGTGGCATTTTGATCATGCAAACATTCAGCTATCTTTGGAATATAATCATTCGCTTGCAGGTAACCTAATGCATTCAATGAAATGACTTTGGTTTGCCAATCATTACTTTTTAATTTTTCGATTAAAATTGGAATTGATAAATCCCGTTCCACGAAAGACAGTAAGCGCAATGCCGACAGACTTAAGTCTTTGTTGCTGGAATAAATATCAGCATTAATGTCCCACTTGATATTGTCAGGTGAATAACTTAATAGAATTCGATAACAGGTTATTCTGGTATTTATGTCCGATGAAGTTTTTAAATGTTTTTCAATATAAACACGCGACATCATGGGCGCATGACTAAATGCCTGTATATAGACTGCTTGCGTTAACTGTGGTTGATCTTTAATCTCATTAATTATATTGGTAAATACAGTTTCTGAGCCATACTTTAGCCCAGCCTGCAATGCCGCCAGTCTAACCACAGGAAATTTGCTATTAATTAATATTGTAATTAATTCCAGGTCAGGTTCTTCAGCATAAAGACTGAGTACTTGCGTAGCATAAAATTGCGATACCCAATTTTTTTTTATCGCGTATACTCTTGCTAACGGTAGAATAATATAATGCATTAGCTCAAGTCGGACCCTGTGCCAGTGATTGTTATTAAATTGGGAATCATATGAATTTACCATGAATAATAAAACATCCAGTCTTTGACATTTTTTTGAAAATTTACCTGCTTGCAGGTGATTACTTGTGTTCATCAAAAAACTTAAATAATCCTGAATGCTGGATTTGACATCTTTCTTTATTCTTTCATTGAAATACCCAAATAGTTTGGATGCTAACGTTGCAAGGATGACAAGTGCAATAGAAGCAAATTCAAATATGATAATCCATTCTGCTACTTCATATTTAATGTTCATCATTCTCGCCCCGATTTAGCTAAAAAATCCATACAATGCCCAGTGAAGCGTCGGTGATATTACGTATTGTTTGGGAAGGATGCAGAACCTGATGCGCAAATCCGAGTCCCATCTTTAAAAAAAGTGTTTTTTTGAGCGGAATTTGCCCATCAATATTGATACTTTGTTGATTAATGACAATCATCTGACTAAAAGGCGGAAAATCACCAATATCAGGCAACCTGCCTGTTGCCAGCTTAAATAAAATATACGCATGAGGGTCGCTGAATTCCCGTTTTAAGCCAACTTCAAAAAAATAGGTACTCCTGGGCTGAAAATATGAAGGCCGGAACCAAATAAAATAGTTATTAATATATTTTCCAATCGATGCTGTATAAGTATAAATTTTTTGATTACTAAATCTTGTGAACTTTTTTTCACCCTGCCCTAATGAATATTCAATTCCATTTTTCACGTTAAAATAAGCTTCAATTCCATATTGAAAACTTGGAAACGATATTTGTGTGGAGTTAGCGTAACCCAGATTAATCGCAGCATACGCGCCACGAAAAAGTATCGGGTAAGCTTCAAGTACATACTGTGCAGCGTTTGTGGAATATCGATTGGCGTAATTGACCCGGGCACCATAGATGCCTGATTTGGTATACCGATAATAATGCAATGATGAATATTTCCAGTAACTTGCCAAATCACTGATATAGGCAATATCTTCATCAAATCCCAGCTCATTGTTTAAATCAGGCTGCATTTTTGGTATTGTTGGCGCTGGATGATGATCACCACAAAAAATACGAGACTGTGTATATTGCCCTGCAAACGATACAGGTATAGATACCAAAAATATAAAACAACTCAAATATATATAATAAATATATTTATATATAATTTTTAATACATTTATTTTGATTTTACATTTATATATTTTCAATATTTCTCCCCGGCCATATAAAAAGACGCAAGATTATCAATACTTTTTTCAAGAGGCCATTGATGTGTAAAACCCGTTAACCTGGAAAGTTTGGTTAAATCAGGTCTGCGCTGTTTTATATCAGTCAAATCCATACCATACGCTTCGCGATATGGAACATATTTGATTTTCGAGCGACTATCTGTTTTCTTTTGAATTAAATGTGCCAAATCATTAATCGAGATTTCGGAATCTTGTCCTATATTGATAATTTCACCATGACATTGGTCGTTGTTTGCCAATAATTCAAGAGCAGATACAGCATCTCGTACATCACAGAATGAACGTGTTTGGCTCCCATCACCATAAACAGTGATTGATTCATCCTGGCAGGATTGCCTGATAAACCTTGGGACAACCATGCCATAACGGCCAATTTGTCGAGGCCCAATGATATTGAAGAATCGGATTAAAGTGACAGGGATATTGGCAGCAGTAAAATAGGCAAGACCCAGTTTTTCAGCGAAAATTTTGCTAATGGCATATCCTGACAGGGGATTGTTTATTGCTTTAATAATCAGATCATTATTTTCACTTAATAACTCGCTTTGACCATGCCCATAAACAGAAGAGGATGATGCAATCATTACCCAGGGTCGTGATTTAGTCTGATGAATGGTTCTAAGCAGTCGTTCACAGCCTAATATATTGGTTGAAAATACATTAAATGGTTCCGCAATGACGCGATATATTCCAATGATTGCAGCCATATGATAGATGCGGGTAGCCGAGACTACAGCTTTTTGCAAACCAGGCCAGGTCAGGATATCCGCCTTATCAAATTTAAATTTGGGATTATTTATAAATACTCTAATATTGTCCAATGAACCCGTACTAAGATCATCGATAACCTGGACATGATCACCTTTTGCCATATGGTGCTCGACAATATGCGAACCAATAAATCCACAACCCCCAGTTACCAGAATATTCATGGCATTCCTTTACAGTTGCCAGTTCATAATATTCGTAAAGAAGATATTATTATGTTGGGATTAAATTCTAGGGTGAATAACAAATTTTTCAATATATTTTTGTAACCAGGGCAAACCCTAAATTAGAGATTAGGGTTTGCCCTATGGCTGCATGATGAATTTAGGCGGGAATTTAATTGATAGTGACAACACAAGGCAATCTAAACCCAAAACATGCGCCTCCAGATGGGTTATGCAGGGCAAACATTTGACCGCCATGTTTCTCAATGATCGTACGACTAACAGACAGTCCAAGACCCACACCGTATGGTTTGGTAGTAAAGTGCGGTTCAAATAATTGATGAATCAATTGCTGTGAAAGACCAGGGCCATTATCAAACATCGTTACTTCAATCATATTTTGATCAGTCTTTTTTGCTTCAATCAGCAATTTTGGCTCTTTTACTTTTCTGTCTTTCATCGCTTCAATCGCGTTGCGTGCCAAATTTAAAATACTTTGTTGAATATGAAATTTATCCAACTTCACTTTTGGTAAATTATCTGATTTTTCATATTGTACGATAATGGGATACTCAAAGCTTTCGTGCGTCAGTAATAAAATTGTTTGTATAATAAGCGTGTTGATATCGAAATTCTCATAACGAAAAACACTTTTGGAAGTGCTTATTTTTCGATTGAGAATAATATCCGAGAGCATTTTTGAATGATCAGTTGTTTTTTTTAATATTTGGAGTATGTCATTTATTTGATAGTTACCTGATTCTATTCGTCGTATACATCCGTAAAGGTAATTATCAATCATGGTAAGAGAATTATTTTGTTCCTGCGCCATCCCATAGATAAACTCATTCAATGAACGCAGTCGATCAATAGAGGCCAAATTAATTCGCTGTAGATGCAGTGAATCTTCCGCAAGTTTGCGATCAGAAATATCTGTCACAAACATCAGGAGTTGTTTATATCCTGTATGTTCATTTTCTATTACTTTGGACTCAATGGACGCATAAAATGCAGGTTGACTCCATCGCAAGAGCTTCAGTTCATAAGTCTGGCAGGATTTATTTTTGAATGCATTGCTGCGATGTTGTGAAAATAATGGCTGAAACTCTGAAGCTATGTAGCGTGAAAAGCATCGATTGATGAGCGAACCTTTTTGCAGTCCCAATAATGTGCATCCTGCCTGATTAATTTCTTTAATTAGTCCTTCCTGATTAATCGACAAATAACCAACAGGTGCTAAATCATATAGATCAATATATTTACTTCGCGATTCTTCCAAATCCAGCTGTGTTTTTATCAAGTCTTCATTTTGAATTTCCAGTTCAATTTGATAAAGATTTAATTCATCAATCAATTGGGCAATGTCCTTGCCAGGAAGGGATTTTCTTTTGCGACATTCTCCGAGAACTGTTTCTGCCCGGCTTCTCAGTTCATTGAACTTGTTTTTTCGCATTGCTGGTACTCCATGACCAGAAAAATCAGATCTTCTCCTGATTTTTGTTGATGAATGATGCGTGCATTTAGTAAAAACTTTTTGTGCGCGCCATCATGAAAAGTATGGTTTAATTGATAATTTTCAAAAAATGATTTATCCAGTATAATTTTTGTCAGCAATTTTCGTAATTCAGGGATATCCCATTGCTTATTATCAATTTCATAAAGAAACTTTCCTGTAATTTCAGATTCTTTTAGTTTGTAAATTTTGCAGAACGAACGGTTTGCGGAAATTATTTCCATATCCTTGTTTAAAACCAATAATGGCTCACGCAGTGTATTAATAATTCCTTCAGAGTATGTAAGCGAATCCTGCAAGGCATGATTAAGTCGAGTTAATTTATTTTCATATTCTTTAAATTTTGTGACTTCTGCTAGGGTAATGACAACACCGTCGATCATGTTGGATAGCGTACGATAGGGCAAAATACGCACGTGATACCAGCGATTGTCTTTACTTTCGACTTCATAATTTTTTTGGTGAAGTGTTTTGAGAACTTCTTCTGCATTTTCAACCAAATTTTCACATTTAATTGTAGATGAAAAATGACTGAATGGACGGCCAATGTCAGCTTGTATAAGATGAATAAATTCTTGAGCTTTTGGGGTAAAACGTTTAATTTTAAGATCATTATCCAAAAAGAAAGCAGCAATTTCAGTACTATTAAATAAATTATTGATGTCATCATTCACTGAAGTCAGTTTGTCTATCGTATTTTGCAATTCAGTATTAACAATGATAAGTTCTTCATTAAGTGCCTGCAGTTCTTCTTTGGATGTTTCGATTTCTTCGTTAGTACTTTGCAATTCTTCATTTGCTGATTGCAATTCTTCATTTCCAGCTTCAAGCTCCTCGATGGTTGCCTGGAGATTCTCCTTGGTATATTGCAATTCCTGCACAACTTCTTCAAGAATTATGTTTGTTTTTTTAAGCGATGATTTGTTCTGTTTTGACTCGGTTGGCTTGTCTGTATCAGCGTCTTTAAAAATAACAAGAATTAAATCACGCATAGATTTAACATGTGTGATTGGTATCATATGCAGGTTAATGATTGACTTTTTATTACCTATCTTTATCTTTAAATTCTTATAAACAATTTCTTTTTTAATTAACTCGATCCTGCGAATTCCAGGAATAAGTATCATTTTAATTTCGCGGTAAGTATGCTCTGATATATTCAAATTATTTTTCTTTTTTGAAACGTGCAAATAATACCTAGCGTTAGCATGCGAATAAATAATATCGCCCTTGGTATTAATGACCATATAGGGCGACATATAATGATCAAGGATAAAAGTTTGTATTGACTGATTGAATTCTGCCTTTTTTTCTATAATTTTTTGTTCCATGATGGGTAATGCGCTACCATCATAAATTCGTGGCATCTCATCAAAACCCATTAACGGATGCGGCATGGAAACATCACTTTTACGTTCAAAAATTTTCCATTTCTTGGCGATTAGTTGAAAGTAATCTGTAAATCCAGTGGTCGCTTCTGAGGTACCAAGAAATAAAATACCTTTTGGCTTTAGGCTATAGTGAAACAAAGGTAATATTTTCTTCTGCAAGTGTGCGGTAAAGTAAATCAATAAATTTCGACAACAAATGAGATCCAGCCTAGTGAATGGCGGATCTTTAACGATGTTTTGTGCGCCAAAAATCACGGTATTGCGAATATCTTTTTTAATCTTGTATTGATTGCTGTCTTTTATGAAAAATCTCTTTAATCGTTCTGTGCTCACATCGACAGAGATTGCTTCAGGATAAAAACCACCGCGTGCAATTTCCAGAGCAGTTGAATCAATGTCTGTAGCAAATATTTGCACATTAAAGTATTTTTTCATCTCATCCATGCATTCGCGTAAAACAATTGCAATCGAATAAGCTTCTTCACCGGTTGAGCAGGCTGGGACCCATACACGAATAACGTAATTTTTGGGCTTATCCTTTAATAGTAAAGGTAACACCTTGTATTTCAGCACATCAAAAGCATCCGCATCACGAAAAAATCGTGTCACGCCAATTAAAAGGTCTTTAAATAAATTATCGATCTCATACGGATTTGCACGCAAAAATCGTACATAATCAGAAAGTGTTTCGATACTATGGCCATACATTTGTTTCTCAACACGACGACAGACTGTATTTAGCTTATAGTTTGAAAAGTCATGTCCCGTATGTACGCGTAACAAAACCAAAATTTGTTGAAGTTCCGGTGAAATTTTACCTTCTGTTATTTTTCCATAATTGACAAATTTTGTGAGTTGTTGAGGTATTGCCTCTGCTTCCATTACATAATCAACCAGTCCTGTATTGATTGCGTTACGGGGCATGCTGTCAAAACCTGCTGTTAATGGGTCTTGTGCGATTGAAAGACCGCCATATTCTTTAATCTTCTGCAAGCCCAGTGCACCGTCAGACCCTGAGCCTGACAGGATTATTGCAATAGCATTTTCACCTTTATCTTTGGCAAGTGAGTCAAAAAAGAAACTAACAGGAAGATTTTTGTAATGGGGCTCGGCCTGTTCTACGAGATTCAATATACCATGCTGAATAGTAATATTTTTTTTGGGTGGAATAATATAGACAGTGTCGCGTTTGATTGTCATCCCGCTTTTTATTGCTACAACAGACAGAGAGGTATATTTTCTTATCAACTCAGGTAATATACTGATATGGTCCCGATCAAGATGGGTAATGACAACATAGGCCATGCCTGTATTTTTGGATAAATGCGTAAAAAACTTCTCAAATGCTTCCAATCCTCCGGCTGAAGCTCCAATAGCAACGACGGGAAAAGTATTGCTTTTTTGACTGCTCTTGTCACTGTTTGATGTCGAATCATTGAGTTTTTTTTCTCGTGAGCTTTTCTTTTTTACGGTCATCTTGACGTCCCTGACGATAATAAACAAAATTGAGACAATACCACCTTTCTCGCCGGTGGCAAAATGTTAAAATTAAAAAAGATGGGGTTCCTGGCCCAAATGGGGTTCTGCAACTTTACTCCGGAAAAGTCCTGACTGGGCAATAATTAAACAATTTCCTCTTTTGAACAATAAATTCACCTTTGCGTTGAGCCTGCTGTTCAAAAAAGAGAAGGAATCATGCCATGGGAGCAAGTCACAGTCAATTCAGGGATAGGGTACCTGACCCACACAGCTTCCCTCCCCCTCACCCCGGTTACTGAAGATGAGGCCCATCAGACTGCTTTTCCCCGAAAAACCAGCCATGCTGAAAATATTAATGTGCCAGGGTAAACCCCAGGATCAGACGTTATGGTTAACCCTGGCGAACCGGTTTGGTAATCCATAAAAGAGATTTATCCCACAAAAATTGATGATTAATATCATGTTGATGTATTTTTAATTAACCTGGAGAATAACCCATGAAAAAGTTTCTTGCCCTGTTTACATTAGCTGGTTTAATGAGTATACCTCTTCTGGCACTGGCTGATCCCACAGCTGTTATTCTCAGTTTTGTGTGCCCGGATACCACTGGTGCAGGCCTAAACTCATTAAGTAATTTCTCTGATGCGAGAATTGCAGGTTATGGTACATTGAGCGTTGCTGGTATTCCAGGTAGAGCACCGTATTTTACTTACCTTATCCCGGCAGGTGCCAATATCCCTTCCGTATTAAATACCGGGAACTATACCAATAGTGCTACGGCCTATGATCCCAACAATGCCATCGTTTCCTGCAGCTATACAAGCTCGACATTCTCTCCGTTTACTGTTAGCTACCAGTTAACAAACGGGGCTGGTGGAATTATTGATAGTCAAACAGCCAATACTATCGCAATTGTTCAATACGTTGGTGCGAGATCAAGATAAAATTTGCATTAACCCAAACTGATTTTATTTATATTGATTCCTCTCAATATAAAATTGAGAGGAATTTTATTGAGGTTTGGTCCCTGCTCGGGTAAAAAGGTTTCAAATGTCTGACGTTTTTAAATCATACCCGATTGCTGATGCTAGGGATCCAGCAGTTTTCTGTCAGCCAGAAACAGTAAATTCTGCCCAAAGCAGCCCCAGATACTCATGCAGGGCTGTATTTGTAGCCCAGAGGGCATGAAGGTTCGGAAAGAAACTTAGCAGGGTATAATGCGTGTCATAAACCTCAAAACCCATGGGTGCAGGGATCACATGAATGCCCTGCCGCCGAAACAGATAAACACTTCGCGGCATGTGCGAGGCATTGGTGACAAGCCAAACTGTGTTGAAATGAAACCGTTTCAACAGGGGCAGCAGTGAAATAGCCTCACCTGAAGTATCACTGTTATTGTGATCACTTATCACCTGTTGTACGCCCATTTCATTTTGCAGGGCATCCGCCATCAGAGCAGCTTCACTCTGGGACATGCCTTCTGCATCAAAGCCACCAGAAACGATGATGGGAAGACCTGTCTCGCGGTGCAGGCGGGCTGCATAACGTACTCTTGCAAGGGTAATATCTGACAGCGTGTAATGGTTTTTCTGTTCAGGGCTTTCGACATTGCCGCCGCCCAGAACAACAATCACTGCGTTGGAATTGTTTTGCAGGGAGCTTTCAGGGGATAAAACCGGATACTGCAATTGTAGGGAGTCGAGCAGTTGGTAGGCCAGAAAAGGCGAGCTTACCGCCCACAACAACAAAATGCCAGAACCCATCAGCAGTTTGGACAACAAAGGCCGAAATCGCCAGAGACAGATCCCGGCAATCCCCAGCAATACGCAGATTCCTGGCGGAAACAGCCAGGGCACAACCAGCCAGTGTGATATCCAGAATGCAGTCATAACTTTTGTGAAACCCAAAACAGTTTCCAGCCTATAATCCCGAGACAGCCGAGCATAAATCCCAAAACCAGACTGGCAATGCCAATCACGGTGAGTGAGGGGCGGGGAGGTTTTTCTGCAGTTTTGGCAAGGGAAAGAATACTTGCATCACTCACCACACCCGCGGCAATCATCCGCTGTTCGTGAACACGTTTCAGCAGGGCCATATACATATTTTTTTTGACAGTAACATCACGTGAAATCGTCGCCGCATCCAGACTGATCCTGGAAAGCGCATGCAGATCTTCAGGCAGGCTGTCTCTCTGCTTTTTCAGAAACGCCAGTTTTTCATCCAGGGCAATCATTTTCGGATGATGGGTTGTATACTTCTGCAAAAAATCCATGCGTTCTGCTTTGAGCTTTTCGATCTTTTTATTCATCCCAAAAAGTTTATTCTCCAGTTGTTCTATTTGAGACTGTATGGGAAGCTGCCCATGATGGGCAAAAAATTGCGCCTGATTTTCTTCCGCCTGCTGCAAACGCCCTGCAGCCAGTGGCAACTGTCCTGAAAGAAAATCCAGAATGTTTTTTGCTTCACGTGATTTTCGTGCAGTTTCTGTTTTTTGGGTGATCATGGCAATTTGATTGACTGTATTAATCAAAAGATCTGGATCCTTTCCCCGAAGGGAGATCTGTAAAATACCCGGTTTGCCGGAAGGGCCATCAGACATGCTGGTCAGATCCGTAATCACCAGTTTTGAACGCAGCTGGCGGACGCTCATATTCAGGCCCAGTGTATCAATCACCGGTTTCAAAACCAGACGGGAACGAATCAGTGCGATCTGGAATGAAGCAGGCTCATAAGCTGCGCCATCCTGCAGGACGCCATCATTTGTCATTGCGCCGAGACTTCCTGATGGCTGGTGACGGATTTGCAGCAAAACACTGGCTTCATAAGGCGCGGGATGATAAATCACCCAATACATTGAAATGGTCAATGTAAGCAGCACGACCAGAAAAATCACCCATCCCTGGTTTTTGATTCCCTGAAAGAGCAAGTTAAAAGTGAAGGGTGCAATATTATCCGGCTTTTCAGCAAGGCGTACATCGGTCATTTCGCTAGCTGCCTGTATCAATAATGGCTTTGGTATACCAGATCGTCTGAATGGTTGGCAACAGCTGGTTGATGATGCGGTTCCAGCGGGCCGCCGGTGCAGATGAAACAAACAGCACATCGCCTGGTTTCAGACGGAACTGTTCCGCCAAAAGCAGGGCATCCGGTGTTCTTGCATTCAGCCAGAATACATCCGGCTGATCAGGCCTGCCGCGAATCACATACACATGTTCGGGGTCTGCTGCGCTGGTATCCATGCCACCAGCCATCAAAATCGCATCGGTAATGGACAGCGGCTGGTCATTGACTGGAATGATGCGGGGATTTTTGACTTCGCCGAGGACATACACTTTTCTGCTCCTGAAATCAGCAACACGCACTGTTACTTCAGGGTTTTTGATGTACCTCCTGAGCCTTGCTGCAATTTCCGTGCGGATCTGGTCAACGGTTTTTCCATAGACATGGATATTTTTGACCAGCGGAAAATAAATATCCCCGTTTGCATTGACCAGATAACCTTCACGTCCTGCGGCACCATGCCGGCTGGGCAAATTTTCAGATCCTCCGGAGTTTTTTTCTGGAAGTGAAAGCTCTGGATGCTGCCAGACGGCAATATCCAGAACATCAGCAGGCGCAATCCGATAGACATGCATCGCTGAAGGCATGTGTTTGATGAGAGCGGAAGTAATGGGAACAAGTTTTGGTGTGGTGGTTTGCTTTTCTTTTGGCGGATAATCCCGCATTTGCCATGGATCCGGATTTTGCATGCCGGGCAGGATGCTGCAGCCTGCGAGAATAGCTGCGATCAGTAATGCAAAAGTTCTTTCTAGGCCATTTTTGCAGGTCATTTTATAGTATCAGCGGAAGATGAACAGTTCTGCTGTCTCGGGCCGACAGATAAGCCGCTGTCATGATTTCAAGTGAGCGCAAACCTGTCCTCCCGTCAGCTTCAGGAGACGCCCTGCCCTGAAGGGTTGCAGCGACATTTTCATAATATTTCAGATGACCCTGCTGATCTGCAGGTATATCAGGTAATTCTTTTGCCTCACTGTCCATTGGATGGCTATCTGCAAATTCCCAGTGATCTACCCGGTTGGCAGAAGGTCCCGCAATTCTGACACTGCCCTTTTCACCGAGAATGGTCAGGGATGCTTCCAGATTTTTTGGAAAGGTCAGCATGGTGACACACATCGAACCCAGCGTCCCTGAGCGCCAGCGCAAATTGAGAGTGGCGGTGTCTTCGGCTTCCATGCGGATGGCAAGGGTCGACATCATGGCCTGAACGCTTTCGACAGGACCGATCAGCCAGTCCAGCAGATCAACATAATGGCTTGCCTGATTCATCAGCGCCCCGCCATCAAATTCAAAAGTTCCCCGCCATGGCGCCTGATCGTAATAGGTTTGTGGACGGGTCCAGAATATATTCATGCTGACCATGAAAACACGTCCAAAGCGCCCTTCCTGAAGCGCTCTTTTCAAAAGCTGAAGGGCTGGCTGGTAACGGTTTTGCTTGACGACAAACAGCCGGACACCGGCTTCATCACAGGCCCTGACCATATCGATGCCATCAGACCAGCGGGTCGCCATGGGCTTTTCAGTGATGACATGTCTGTTTTTGCCGGCTGCCTGGATAGTCTGCCGGGCATGCAGTCCACTCGGAGAACAGAGCGTCACAAGATCAGGGCCATCTTCTGCAGACAGCATGGCTGCAAGGTCCGGATATCCTTTCACGTTCAGCTGCCCGGAAACAGTTTCAAGGTTCAGGGGATCGCTGTCACAGATACACTGCAGTTCAAACAGGGAAGGCAAATTTTTGATGGCCTCAAAATGACGGCTGGCAATTTTGCCACAACCCGTCACACCCACACGAATGGGGCGGTCATGGTCTTTTTTTTTGGAAATGGACATGTTCAGGCCCTGATGATTTTGGGATGTTGTATCTGATAAACACCCCGCGTATCAATGATCAGTTGCGAGTGGGCGAGAATCAGATCGTAATCAAAACGGTCATGTGCTGTGGCAATCACCACTGCATCCTGCTCCCGAAGTGTTGCTTCGGTCAGCGGCAGGCTTTTCAGATCAAACCAGTGATCCCGCATTTTTGGAAATACCGGCAAATGGGGATCAGAGTATCCCACAATGGCTTCTCTCAGGGCCAGTTGTTCCATGATTCTGGTCGAAGGAGATTCCCGCGCATCGTCGACATTTTTTTTGTAGGCAAGACCCAGGATCAGCACCCTGCTGTTTTTGACAGCTTTACCGTGGTCGTTGAGTGCATTTGTTAGCTTGTTAACTACCCATTGGGGCATGGCATTGTTGATTTCGCCGGCCAGCTCAATGAATTTTGTATGAATGCCATACTCACGGGCTTTCCAAGTCAGATAAAAAGGATCGACCGGTATGCAGTGACCCCCAATGCCAGGGCCTGGCCAGTAAGGCACAAATCCAAAGGGTTTGGTCGCCGCAGCGTTAATCACTTCATGAACATCAATGCCCATTCGGTCAGTCAGCATCTTGATTTCATTCATCAGGCCAATGTTGACTGCCCTGTGAATATTTTCGAGCAGTTTGGTCATCTCTGCAGTGCGGGTGGAGCTGACAGGCACCACCTCCCGGGTAATCTGCCCATAAAGGGCAATGCCAGCAGAGAGGCAGGCCGGAGTGATGCCACCACAAATTTTTGGAATATTGCCGGTGGAAAATGCTGCATTGCCTGGATCTTCGCGCTCGGGGGAATACACCAGAAAAATATCTTCCCCCACCCGCAGTCCCCTGGATTCAAGAAGGGGTTTGATTTCTTCATCAGTGGTTCCTGGGTATGTAGTGCTCTCGAGAGAAACAATCTGGTCTGCATGCAGATGGGGCAAAATAGCCTGCATTGTATTCATTACATAACTGAGGTCAGGTTCGCGCTGTTTGCTGAGCGGAGTCGGCAGACAGAGAATAATCGCATCTGCAGCAACCACTGTCTGAAAATCACAGGTCGCCTGAAAGCCTGCAGATCGGACAGAGCGAATGGATTCACTCGAAATGTGATCAATATAGGTGTGACCAGAATTGAGTTTTTTGACCTTGTCATCATCAATGTCAATGCCATAAACCCGGTAGCCACTGTCTGCATAACGAATGGCGAGCGGCAGGCCAACATAGCCAAGCCCAATGATGGCGATCACGGCACTGCGGTTGTTGAGTTTTTCAATCAGCTGGCTGCCTGCCATGAATATCATCCTTGCATGCACTGGCAGCACACAATATCATTAATACGGAAAAAATCAATGGCTGAAGGTGCCATCAATGTATTCCAGTTACTGCAAACGGATTCTGGATTTTTTGGTCTCCCTGACGCTCATCATTCTGCTGTTTCCCATCCTTGTTCTGCTGTGGCTGCTGGTCAGAATTTTTTTGGGCAGTCCTGTGATTTTCAGGCAAAAACGTCCAGGGTTACATGAAAAACCTTTCTGGATTTTCAAATTTCGGACCATGCGTGAGCTGGTGGATGGTGAGGGAAACCTGCTGGCAGATGGCAGGAGACTGACAAAATTTGGTCGGCTTTTGCGCAGTCTGAGTCTCGATGAACTGCCTGCACTTTTCAATGTGCTGAAAGGAGACATGAGTCTTGTGGGGCCACGTCCCCTGCTGATGGACTATCTTCCCTTTTATGATGCCAAACAGCGTGAGAGACATGATGTACGGCCTGGTATCACCGGCTGGGCCCAGGTCAATGGCCGCAATGCGCTTTCCTGGCGTGAGCGCTTTCTGCTGGATGTATGGTATGTGCAGCACTGCGCTTTCCTGCTGGATCTTGAAATTATGTTGCTGACGGTTGTAAAGGTTTTCCGGCGGGAAGGCATCAGCGCACAGGGCGAAGCAACCATGAGCAGATTTGATGATGAGTGTCGTGTTAATGGGCTGGAGAATCAGGATGAAACTGTATGCCATTTGCGGGACGGGCGGATTTGGCCGTGAAGTTATGCCCCTTGCTGAAAACATGCTGGGACAGCAGCATCCGGATGACTTTCGGATCGTATTTGTATCAGAAGGAAAAGATGCTGGCAGTACGATCAACAATCATCCTGTTTTCGACATGCAACAGTTCTTTTCACATGAAGCGAAAGAGCGCCATTTTTCGATTGCGATTGCAAATCATGAAATCAGAAAGCGCATCGCCGAATTCATGCAGTCAAAAGGCGCGAAACCGTTTGAAATTGTAGCGGCAGAACATGTCAGACTTGCCGAAAATATTATTGGAGAAGGTGCAATTTTCTGTTCTTTTACGACGGTCACCTCCAATGCGGTTATTGGCAAACATTTTCATGCAAATATTTATTCCTATGTGGCCCATGACTGTGTGATTGGCGATTATGTGACATTTGCACCCGGTGTTCACTGCAATGGCAATGTGATTGTTGAAGATGGGGTGTATGCCGGAACGGGTGTTATTATCCGCCAGGGCCAGCCTGGAAAACCGCTGGTGATTGGCAAAAATGCTGTGCTCGGCATGGGCGCTGTGGTCACAGCCAGTGTGCCTCCTGGTGTGACCGTGGTGGGCAATCCCGCAAGACCTTTCGTTCGAAAAAATACAGTTCTTCCGGCAGAATCAGGAGTGCATCATGATTAAATCCCGCTGGCCAGTGCATGAAGAAGAAGAGCTGGATGCAGTCAGAAAGGTGCTTGTTTCAGGAAAAACAAATTACTGGACGGGCACGGAATGCCGAAAATTCGAGGAAGAGTTTGCTGAATTTTTCGGCTGCAAACATGCAGTTGCCCTGATGAATGGCACGGTGGCTCTTGAAGCTGCACTTCATGGCCTTGATGTGGGCAGAGGGGATGAGGTGATTACGGCCAGCCGGACTTTTATTGCATCGGCGAGTGCCATTGTCATGCGGGGGGCGACGCCTGTGATTGCCGAAGTCGATGCTGAATCGCAAAACATCACGGCTGACACCATCGCAGCGTGTCTTTCCCCGAAAACGAAAGCAGTGATTGTGGTCCATCTGGCTGGATGGCCTGCAGACATGGATGCAATTTTGGCGCTTGCCGCCAAAAAGGGGTTCAGGGTGATTGAAGACTGTGCCCAGGCCCATGGGGCGGCCCTTTCAGGACGCAGGGTGGGATCCATGGGGGATGTGGGTGCCTTTTCATTTTGCCAGGACAAAATCATCACCACAGGCGGTGAGGGGGGGATGATTACCACGAGCGATCGGGAGATCTGGAAAAAAATATGGGAATTCAGGGATCATGGCAAAAACCAGGAGAAAACCCTGCAGCCTGCTTCTCCTGGGTTCAGATGGTTGCATGACAGTTTTGGCACCAACTGGCGCATGACAGAGATGCAGGCGGCAATTGGCCGGATACAGCTCGGCAAATTGTCAGACTGGCTGAACATTCGCAATAAAAACGCAAAAATTCTTCAGGACAAATGGCGGGATGTGTCAGGGCTGCGAGTGCCAGTCCCTCCTGCAAATATTTGTCATGCTTATTATAAATATTACGTGTTTGTTCACCCGGAAATTCTGCGTTCAGAATGGAGCAGGGATCGCATCATGGCTGAAATGCTGGAGAGAAATATCCCCTGTTTTACTGGCAGCTGCAGTGAAATTTATCTTGAAAAAGCTTTTCAGGAGAGGGATCTTCAGCCAAAAAGCCGCTGGCCGATCGCAAAACAGCTGGGGGAGACCAGCCTGATGTTTCAGGTCGACCCATCCGTGCCGGAAGAGACGCTGCACAAAATCGCAAATGCGCTTCAGGAAATCATGGCACAGGCAACCCCATGAAGGTGTGGCTTGTGGTGATGGCCTGCGCCATTTTTCTGGCGGGCAGTTTTCAGGCCATGGCGTGGGATCCAGACAGCAAAATTATCATCAATCAGTCCACAAGCTATGAAAATGCCATTCTGGATCTGGGAGAGAGCGGGTTTTATGTCACGGATGGCGCCCTGCTGCAGATCAGTCATTCTGTGATCAGGGTCACCCTTTCACCTGAAAATCCTTCTTTTATTGATCTTGATTCCGGAAAGCTCATGATCAGAAACTGCAAAATTGAAGTCAGGACCAGGGGGATTTCTCCGGCCAGCGATACGGATGGTCCGGTGAAGTATTATGCCATCAGGGTAGCAAAGGGTTCTGCGACCATTGCCAAAAATCATGCGTTTCTGGATAGCACGGGGTCAGCCGGTTTTTTCCGGGCAGGTCCGGAAGCGGATTCAGGAAATGCTGTTTTGGGCAACACCATTTGTCATTTTCATGGCGGTGTTTTGCTGTCAGGAGCAAACAGGGCCAGGGTGGAAAACAATCATTTTGAAAGGGTCAGTGGTGGCAATATTATTGTTGTTTCAGGAAAGCAGGTTATATTGCGCAACAACCGGATATTTTTTCCAGGCAATGGTATTCCGGGGGATGGCATTGATGTACTGAATTCGGAAAATATTGTCATCCGCCAGAACTATATTTCATCAGGTTATTGCTATTCAGTGTATGTGGCAGGTGGCAGGGATATCACCATTGACAGCAATCATGTGACTTCCGGAATTACTTACGCGATCTATATTGACAGGGGATTGCACATAAGAGAAAAAAACGCGCACTTTTCGGACTTATCTGGTCTTTTGTCTGGATATTTGTCGCAAAACCGCAATATTCATATTGCCCACAATTATTTTGCCCAAAACAGGTATGGTGTTGCTGCAAATGATGTGGATGGTCTTGTCATCACAAAAAATATTTTTGTTCAAAGGTTTACAGACAGTGCGCATCGACGGTTCTGGACGGACAACCGCGTGCTTCTGAAAAATGTTTTGGGGCTGCGCTGGCAAGACAATATTTACCGGGAAGCCATTGGCCAGAATCCGGAGGCGGATAATCGCTGTGCCCTGCGCCGCGTGGATTTTCCAGCCAGTGGGGGTGTTTTGCTTCCGTGCTGATGGTGCTATTGCGCGGGAGTGTGGGAGTATTCATTCTTGATAATTGCGTGAGAGTATGGGAGTATTCACTCTTGGCAATTTGCCCTGTGGGATCAAACAGGGTACTGAAATGGTCGGCAGGGAGGGAGACAGCATGGAAGCAGGACTCGCCAAAAAATCCGTTTTTTTCGGTTTTGTTTCAGCAGCTTGTGCCCTGTCAGGAACGTCTGCTTTTGCGGACAAAGCACATGTCACGTGTCCCACGGTAGTCAAATCAGCAGTTGTTTATACGAATACAGTGGTGGATCTTGCCTGTGGGTTTGAAATTAAAAATGGCGGATCAGTGAATATCCAGAATTCAACAGTCAACATGACGATTTCGTCAGCCAATCCATGGTTTGCGCATCTGTCCGGTGGTGATCTTGTTCTGTCAGGCAGCACATTCAATATTGTGACCCAAAATGTGACTGCTGATCCAAATCATGATCCACAGTATCAGCTGATCAGGGCTGATCGCGGCAATCTTTCCTTGGCGGGCAACAGCTTTTCTGTGGCCCAGCTTTTCACGACCGGTTTCATGACGACCAATGCTGCAGCCGGCACGACAAACAATTTTTATATTCATGGAAATACCATCAGCAATTTTCAGGGTGGCATTTATCTGCCAGGCTCTGACAACTTTGAAGTCAGCAACAATACTTTTTCGAATGTGAGCCTTGCCAGTATTTTCACCATGGGCAGCACAGGCAGTATTTCCGGAAACATCTTTTCATTTCCAGGTAATCTGGTTTCTGGCGACGCCATTGATGTTGTGGATTCTGACAATCTCACCATTTCAGACAATATTATTGCAAGCGGTGTGGGTTACGGCATTATGGTGGCAGGATCTGACAGTATTGCGATTGACAGCAACAAAATCAGTGATGGACAGCTATTTGCCGTAATGATTCAGCCCGCCGCTTCCGTGAAAGGCACATTGGCCCGGTATCGTCAGCAATATCTGTCTGCGCATAAAAACCGTGCGGTCCGTTCCACAGGGAATTCGAATATCACAGTGACCAACAATTATATGGCACAAAACCGCTATGGCCTGACGGCAAGCTCGGTGGATGGACTGACTGTTCAAAACAACATTTTTATCCAGAATTTTTCGACAGCTGTGGCAAGAACTTACTGGACCAGCAATGCAAACCTGCTGACAGGTGTCAGTAATCTTGTATGGAGTGAAAATCTTTACAAGGAAGCATTCAGCCAGGAAGTTCCAGGCGATAACATTCTTGCCAAACAGTTTGTCACTTTCCCCGAACAGGGTGGAGTGATCTGGCCGTAATCCACAATTTGCAATGGATATTTTCCGGGCATGGAGGCTGACATGATATTTTCCCTGAAGGGTGTCAAAAACGCGGGATACACACTTTTATCCTGCGTGACCCTGTGTGTTGCAATGATCCTGTCTAGCACCGCATTTGCAACAACTGTCATCATCAAGCCGAATACGGCGATTTCTGCATCCAAAAAATATTCCGGTGTGACCCTTGACATGACCAGTGGGTCATTTAACGTCACAAACGGCGCCATTCTGACGCTCGAAAACTGTCAGGTGACGGGAACGCTGTCCAATGATAATCCCGTGCTTTTCAATATTGAAAATGGCCAGTTGCAAATGCAGAATAATACAGTTTCCGTCAGAACATTTGGGCTGGATCCCCATCCCCTGACCCAGTCCCTGCAATATGTTGTGCAGGTGAATATGGGTTCAGTCAATCTGAATGGCAACAGGTTTTCGATAGATCAGCCATTTACGGCAGGCATGCTGGTGACCACTTCACCGACACCGACAACGGGTCTCGCAATTGTCAGCAACAAATTTGATGGCTTTCACGGCGTGTTGTACCTGATCAATTCGAGCGATGCGGTAGTGACGGACAATGTGTTGACCAAAAACAGCTTTGGCAACATTGTGTTGCTGGGTGATAATGGCCAAATTCTCCGCAACACGATTGCATTTTCTGGCAATAACCATCTTGGCAATTCCATGGATATTTTTAACTCGGATGGCGTGGTGATCAGCAACAACATTTTGCTGACACCCACCTGTCACGGGATTTATATTCTGAACAGCCATCATCTGCAGATCAGTGACAACCGGATTATGGGTGGGATTACCTATGCCATGAACATTCTGACTTATCCGGAAACAATGAAGGGACGGTCGTCGGGACAGAAAATGGATTCCTATGTGAAGGATCTGATGCAGACAATGCCCACAAAAACAGTGGCACAGACCGTGAGCAGTGATATTGTCATTCAGAACAACTACATGGGCCAGAATCGCTTTGGCATTGCCGCAAATGATGTGGATGGCCTGACGGTCAGTTCAAATTACTTTGTCCAGCGGTTTGCAGATGCAGCTTCAAGGCAGTTCTGGACTGACAACAGTGTGCTTTTGCAGGATGTGACGAATTTGTCCTGGACCAGCAATCTGTATCGGGAAGCCTTCAGTCAGGACATGAATGGTGACAACAGCAAGTCATTGCAGTTTGTCAGCTTCCCAGAGACGGGTGGAGTGCAGCTGCCCTAAATGTCTGCCTGATAGTCGACATCTGGCAATCCAAAGCCAAACAGGCGGTAAAAATCGCTTCTGTAGCCCGCTATATCTGTTTCCTGTTCGACATTTTCAGTGGTGATTTCAGGCCAGGCGGCGGCTACTTTTTGCTGAATGTCGGGTGACATCTCGTGATCATCGAGGCGAATCAGACCTTCGGCATCGAGAGGCTGTGGAATTTCTGCGTACAAATATTGTGTGAAGAGCCGGATGATCTGTTCGATACAGTCTTCGTGCGTGCCTTTTTCTTTCATGAAGCGAAACAGCAGTGAGATATAGAGTGGTACCACAGGGATTGCGGCGCTGGCCTGGGTGACGACGGCTTTGTTGATGGACACATAAGCTTTTCCATGAAGCGGTTTAAGTTTTTCAGATAGCTGGTCTGCTGCGCGATGCAGATCCTTTTTGGCCTGGCCGATGGTGCCATCGCGATAGATGGCATGGGTGAGAGAAGGACCGATATAGGAATAGGCGACCGTGATACAGTGGTCAGCCAGCAGTTTTTCACGCAGCAAAAAATCAATCCAGCGGGTCCAGTCTTCCCCGCCCATGACGGCAATGGTATTGGCAATTTCATCGTCTGTGGCAGGTTCAATGGTGATTTCTTTGACTTCGCCGCGGAAGGCATCGACTGTTTTGCCGGTGAAGGGTTTGCCAACCGGTTTGAGTGCTGACTGATACACTTTTCCTGTGTCTGGATGGGTTCTGCGAGGAGAGGCGACGCTGTAAACCAAAAGATCAATCTGGCCCAGATCATTGCGAATGCAGTCTGCAGTTTGTCGAAGAATTTCATCTGAAAAGGCATCGCCATTGATGCTTTTGGCGTAGAGATTTTCAGGGCTTGCGAATTTGTCAAAGGCCAGGGTGTTGTACCAGCCAGCGCTGGCGGTGCGTTTGCCTTCTGCGGGGCGTTCAAATGAGACCCCGATGGTGGCAGCACGCGCCCCAAAAGCCGCTGTGATTCTGCTGGCAAGACCGTAGCCGGTAGAGGCGCCTATGACCAGCACGTTTTTGGGACGGGAAGAACGCGCAGAGTCTGAAAAATGGACCTGTTTTTTGACAGCGGCGATTTCCATGCTGACAGATTTTTCGCAGCCGGCGGGATGGGCTGTGGTACAGATGAAACCGCGAATTTTGGGTTCAATGATCATGGTGACGCCTGTGCTGTTTGTTGGGATTCATGGCTGCCAATGGTACCACCAGTTTGCTTTCCCGCCAAAAAAGGTTTCAAATAACCGCCTTTTGGAAATCAGGCTGAATGGACATGAATCAGAAGGCTATGGTGGATGTTGTGATTCTGGGGGGAGGCATTGCCGGCCTCTGGTTGCTTAACAGGCTGAGAAAACAGGGATATTCTGCCATTCTGCTGGAGAAGCAGGCTTTGGGTTCCGGACAGACGGTAAAGGCCCAGGGGATTTTGCATGGCGGCATGAAGTATGCCCTCACGGGTTCGATGACAGCCGCCGCGCGGCAAGTGGCAGCAGCGCCGGATCTCTGGCAGGCTTGCCTTAATGGCCAGGGAGAGGTTGATCTTCGGGGCGTGCCAGTGCTTTCTTCCAGCCAGTATCTCTGGACGACAGATACCCTTGCTTCAAAACTGGGTGGATTTGTTGCAGGCAAGGTACTTGCAGGAGTAGAGATACTTTCGCGCGGGGCGTTTCCGCCATTTTTTCAGCATCCTGATTTCAGGGGGCAGGTTTACTGTCTTCCTGAGCAGGTAATTGATGTGCCGGGCCTTTTGCGCGAACTTGCAAAATTGCATCAGGACGTGATTTTTCATGTGCGGGATATGGATTTGCAGTGGGAGGGGAAAGGGCTTTCAGCTTTGACACTGCACCCGGATGTCATGCCTGCGGTAGAACTTTCTGCCAAAAAATACGTATTTGCGGCGGGTACGGGCAATGAAGAGCTGCTTTCCGGGATGCCTGAGCATGATATTTTCCAGCAGCGTCGTCCTTTACATATGGTGATGGCAAAACTGGAACCGGGTTTTGCAGAACCGTTATATGCACACTGTCTTGGGGCTGGGACGACGCCCAGAATCACTGTCACAACACATCGGGCAGCTGATGGCGGAATGATCTGGTATTTGGGCGGTGGGATTGCGGAAGAGGGTGTGAATCGCAGCTCTGAAGAACAGACTGTGTTTGCCCAAAAAGAATTGCAGGCCCTGTTTCCGTGGCTGGATTTTTCGAATGTGACTTTTTCATCATTTCGTGTTGACCGTGCGGAGGAGGCGTCCCCCTCAGGCAAGCGGCCAGATTCTTTTTCAGTGAGAGAAAGTGAAAACTGTCTGGTGATTACGCCCACCAAAATGGTGCTCGCGCCAATGCTTTCTGAAAGTGTGTTGCAAAAGCTGGAGGGAGAAAATATTAAAACCGGGCGGGCGGATTTGCGTGCGCTGAATGCTTGGCCTGCGCCTGCGATTGCAAGACCAATGTGGGATGAAGTGGAATCCTGGGAGACGGTGTCATGAGGGTGCTTCCCAAACATCTGCTGGGACAGACGGGGTTGACAGTCAGTGTTATAGGGCTTGGCACGGTCAAGTTTGGCAGGAATCAGGGGGTGAAATACCCACACGGATTTGATTTGCCAGAAGATGGGGTGATTTGCCGTCTGCTGGATTGTGCGCTTTCGTTGGGAGTTAATCTGCTGGATACGGCGCCGGCGTATGGGATTTCGGAAGAGCGGCTGGGAAAGCTGATGGGGGATCGCCGCAAGGATTTTGTATTGTCGACGAAAGTGGGTGAAGAATTTGTTGATGGCAAATCATTTTATGATTTTTCAGGCAAGCACGCAAAATTCAGCATTGAAAGAAGTTTAAAGCGTCTGAACACCGACTGGCTGGATATTGTGCTGATTCATTCGAATGGTGATGATGAAAAGATTATTCATGAGACAGACGTGATAGAGGTGCTTTTGGGTCTGAAAGAAAAGGGCCTGATTCGTGCTTTTGGCATGTCGACCAAAACAATTGCTGGCGGCAAACTGGCTGTAGATGTTTCTGATGTGGTGATGGTGACGCATAATCTGCAGTCACAGGATGAACGGCCAGTGATCGCTCACGCGCATGCGCAGAACAAAGGCGTGCTGATCAAAAAAGCGCTATTGAGTGGTGATCTCTCGGCATCAACACCTGAAGAAGCGCTTGAATTTGTACTGAATGAACCTGGTGTGAGCAGTGTGATTATCGGGACGCTGAGTGAAGATCATTTGCGCGGGGCTGTGGCAACTGCCCTGGCGCCTGTATAAATGTAGGGCGGGCAAAGCGCAGCGCTGACGTATCCCCACGAATTGCAATTGTTTCTGGTTCAGACGTGCTCTTCACTTCTCCCCTTGTGGGAGAGGTCGCGCGCTTTTTGCGCGGGTGAGGGGTGTCAAAAAACCATCAAGCAGTTTTTAAATGTTGTGTTGATACAGAATGAGAAAAAATATTTATCAAGGCCGAAAAATGGTCGTAAAACATGGCCTTTTTATTTTTCTGTTTCCTTGAAGTTATATGATCATAAATCTGAAGACGTAACATGATTTCAACATTTTTATCCATGTTGGTCGGTTTGTCTTTATAATCTTCCCATTTCTTGATGGCCATGTGGGATTCATTCGCAATCCTGGTAAACTCTCTTAGGCTCATGGAAAAATAGGTTCTGATAAATTTGATCTGATTTCCCGTGAGCCTGGTTTGTTGCAAAACAAGGGAGTTAATAGTTGAATCAGCAACTTTCCTTACATCAATTTTTGGATGAAATTCCCCGTCGATCATTACCATTTCGACATCGTGAAGTTCTACGGGAAAACCAAGTCCGTCATAAATATATTTTCGTACAGTTTTTGTTTTCATGGTCATTTCCTCGTTTTAAATACGTATCACTGTGATAACAAGCAGTAACTCAACATCAAATGTAATGATGATTCTAATTTTATGTCCATCCACATCATTACCTTCGATGCAATATTTCCAATCCTGCATTCCTGTCATATATGTATCTTTTCTTTTGTTCCTTTTCCTTCGTCGGCCTTCTTTGTTCTCCAAAATATCAAGAACATCAATATCATTTATATTTCTATCAGTTAATCGTTGTATAGCGTGTTTGACAAAAACGTAATCACCCCTGAAAATTTTTTCAGCCATTAGATTCCATAATTCCCGGTCTGACTTCTTGTCGGGTTTTTTCAGCTTCATTTCCTGATACTCCACAGTATATGTTATTTAAGCGTTATTGTAAACCCAGTTTACAGTAAACGGCCCAGGTTAGCGATAATCTAATGATTTTTAGTGTATTTTATTCAGATGCTGTGCCAGGGACGCATCCGGGAGGGAGGTGAGACAGGCTTTGGCCACTCTCAATTTGAGGATCTGGGCGACAGACTGGATGTCAAAGCTGCAGGTGCATTACTGTCTTTCGCTGATCGACCGGATCTGTGGTCCCATAATTTCTGGAAAAACGCCTTAAATGATGTTCTGGCCGCCTGATTGACGGATTCCACAGGTTCATCATTTTCTTCAACGCATTTTTCTTCCAGTTTTGTATCTTTTATCGCATCGATAAATTCTTTTTGATTGCCATTCAACCGTACAGTCATTGGCACCTGTCCCACGGGGATGACCATGCCGTTTAATTTGTTGCTGGACAGATAGACCATGGCGACATTGGCGATATCCTCTGGCATCAAGAGTTCGCCGGATGGGGCCATATGGAGCGGGACATGTTTGTACCAGTCGGGTGGAAGCCCTTCGCTTATTTTCAGTTTGATCTCATTGGCCGTTGCGACCCAGTCCAGATTGAGCTGATTGACACGAATTTTGAAGGGCCACAGGGCATCTGCGAGTGTTTTGGTCATGGTCGCCATTGCGCCCTTGGCCATTGCATATGGCAATAATTTATATTCACCACAATAGGCATTGATGGAGCCGATATTCAGGATGCAGCCACCCGTTCCCTGCAATTTAAAATGTTTAACCGCAGCCTGCGCCAGAAAAGTCGCTGCGCAGCCATCTTGATGGAAGCGGGCAATTTAAGCGGATAGGAAGCCTTATGTACGTTCATCTGCGTATCTTTTCCCCGTGCCAGCAGTCCTAAAACCGCATTCCCTGCGCCTGAGCTGCTCCGAAGCGCAGTGGCAATAACCGATGTGTCCAGAACAACAGTTTTCATATCTTATAGTATATAACATCTTATGAGATATTCAAATACAGGGGAGGTTGAGATAACCAAATGAAAAAAAAGAAAATATGGTGCCTGGGAATCCCGGTCAGGGAGTAACCGGGATGGCACTACACTGTCATGGCGGCCAGGGGACTGGCCGCCATGCAGGTAGCTTTCAGGATGCGGTTTTGGTGAAACCAAATCCTTTAACTTCATCATCGACAACTGGTTTTATATTGCCCGCACTATATTTGTTATATACCGCCGCATGAACATGGGCAGAAGCAGTGATTTCCTGTTTTTTGACAGGAGCAAGATGCGATCTCGCCCACTCTACAGTTTCCTGTATTGCTGATGAGGCTGCCTGGTCTGCTGCTTTAAGCTGATTATTGTTCAGCGAGTTTTGGGGTGATGTATTTTTTAAAATAGGGTCCACATCAAGGGTTGGTTCAATATCTATTTTGTCGAATGCATCGAGATAAAACCTGCGCAGTTGATCATTCGTCAAACCAGGAATCGTTTCCTGCAAAATCGGCCAGGTATCTTCAAACAGCGCAACAAATTCCCTGTTCCAGGCGATATAGAGCCTGTGACAAGCCATAAACTGCTCCAGTGCGGATGCATCGAGGCTGTAATCTGCCGCAATTTTCTGGATCTTTTCAGCGGTTTCTGGAGAGTCCAGCAGTTCCAGATCCTCTAAAATATCCGGATTGAATTTCATAATCCGGTTTTTTAACTCAGTAAATCTTTCTGTTGCTGTATTTCTTTGTTCAAGGGGCGACCTGCGGTCGCCCTAGTAGATATCATCATCATCTCCGAAATTAACCAGGGCACGGCGTGCCGTGCCCTGGTTCATGCAGATCCAGTCATTCTCAACGAGAATTTTTTGGTGATTCAGCGAACAATGAATCGTGTGCATTCTTTTTTCCGCGCGCTCCCCACGAACTGCAAAAACTCAGCCTCTGCTTCCATGTTTTCCCGTCAGGCTGAACGTTTCCGTCAGATTTTTCATCATCCGCTTCGTAAAATTCGGCTATCCTTTCTTCAGGTTTTTCTTTCGGTTTCCTGTCTTCGACAATTTGCGCTGCTGTTTTTCCTGCCTTGTTTGGAATATCTGTTCTGGCATTATTTTTCATCAACGGGGAATGAACTTCCGAAGCCGAAGCATTGTATCTTTTCAGGCCAATATGCAGAGGCGTATCACCTTTCTCATTGATGGCGTTAATGTCATGGCCACGTTGAATCAAAATCCCTGCTGCTTCAGCAAGATCGTGGGCAGCAGCAAGATGCAATGCTGAATCCCTGTTTTCTCCAAATACTGCGCCAATATCAGATGCCAACAACAATATGGTTTGTAATTCATCTGCACAATACCCATTAATTCCAGCGTCAACCGGTGTTCGATGAGCATTGTCAACCACTGAAACACTGGCCTTCAATCGAAGCAGCATTTTAACAGTATCAGTTTGATCTTTTCTGATCGCAGAATAAATCGGTGTTTCATTCTTGGCATTGACAGCATTGACATCAAAACCCCGATCAACCAAAACAGAAATTTGCTGTGTAAGCCCTTTTTCAGCCAGAAGATGCAATGCGGTATCTTTATTCTTTCCAAACACCGCATCTTTGCTAATATAAGGCATAAAAGCATTAATCGTCTCGATGTTTCCCTTTGCCACCAGTTCAAATGCAGTATGCCCATCCACATTGGTCATGACGGTATTTGCAGCATGCTTCAGCAGGATTTGCACTGTAGCTGTATCGCCATTGTGAGCTGCCACATGCAGGGCGGTCATGCTTTTTTTGTTGGCTGCATCAACCTTGCACTCCAGCTGGCACAGCTTTTCAACGACGGCAGAATTTTTGCCATCTGCTGCCAGTATCAGGGAAGTGCTGCCATCTTCGTCAGGGGCATCAAAATTTGTAGCTTTGGCATGCAGACTTTCAATCATCTCTGGTGTTCCTGCCAGGGCTGCAACATCGATCACTGAAAATCCCCTGTTATTGGACACAGAGAAGTTTGCACCCTGATCCAGCAGAAATTGAAATATTTCAAATCTTTCAGGTAAAATCACTGCATAATGCAGGGGAGTATTGCCATCTGAATCCTTCTCATTCATGCTGCCACGATTTTTGGCAATGATTTCAGTGACCCGGCGCAAATCATCAAATAAAACTGCGAACATCAGGGGAGTGCCTTCCCGTCTTTTTTTTTGTATGTCTTCCAATAAACGCTTCATACTGTTTTGACGTGAAGTAGGTGTTGATGCTTGATTTCCCATCACTGTTTCCTTTTATGATTTATGAAAAATTCCCAATCCCTTCGCCCATTTTAACGCCGCATCCTTCCTGGATGCGCGTATCCCACTGCATGGAATTTTGTGCAAACAGCACGATCACAGTTGAGCCCATCAAAAAACGGCCTATCTCGCCGCCTTTTTTCAGAATAACTGCACCGGGATTTTTGATGGCAATATTTTTGGACGCCACGTGCTCTGACCAAACCGTTTGTATCTGGCCGACCAGCATGGCTGCGACCAGAATCATCGCCATCGGTCCTGCCTCTGTCTCAAACAGACAAATCAGACGCTCATTTTTCGAAAATAACTGGGGCACATGAGAAACCGTTTCCGGATTGACAGAATAAAGCCGCCCCGGCACATACACAGTGTTGAGAAGCTTGCCATCACAGGGCATGTGCACACGGTGATAGTCGCCCGGCGCCAGATAAAATGTCGCAAATTGCCCCTGATCAAACAGTGCGGCACGTGCAGCCGACCCCCCCAGCAGTGAGATGGCACTGTAATCAAACCCCTTGGCCTGAAAAATGGTGCCATTCTGGATAACCCCTGCCTGACTGACACTGCCATCCACAGGGCTTGCAATCTTTTTGGGACCCGCCACAAGCGGCCGGCATTCTGGTCGCAGACTGCGCGTAAAAAAACTGTTGAAACAGGGATAATCATCCAGATTTGTGGAGGCTGCCTCAGAAAGATTCACGCCATGCACGCGGATCAGCCGCCGGATCGACCAGTTCTTGAACCATTTGATGCGGCATCGGGCCAGAATTCCCGTCAGGCGGGAAAGCAGATGCTGGGGAGCACAGTGTTGCAGCAGTATGGAAAATGGCATCGGGCAGTTTGAATCCATGAAGGGTCAGGATTATGCCTTCGTTACCATCCGCCTGTAAAGAGTCTCAAAAGACCCCCCAAAGTCCACAGGATACTGATTGTCCCTCTTCTCGAAGCTGGCCAGCTGACCCTGCCCGTCATAGTTCAGCACATAAACCGTGTCAAAATCACGCGATGGCCACGGGATCAGGGGGCCTTGGACCCCGAGGGATGCCGCAAGCCTCGGAATATAGCGGTGACTCCAGCAAACCAGTACTTTTTTACCCTGAAAGGCAGGGTCTGTGAGCAGGGTCAGGGCCAGCTGCGCATAATCCTGTTTGCGATAAGGATGCAGGATGACAAACCCCTGTGCCGGATGTCTCTCTGAAAGCAGACTGGCGAGCGGCCCCAGGGTCTCAAGCTCACGGATCGAGGTATCCGGATGGCTTTTGGGCGCATGGCTTGCAAAAATGACATCCGGCTCACCAAAATTTTTGCTGTACCAGAGGGCGAGCGCCACAGAGCGGATGAGCCCCTTTGGTGAAAGCGCAACGCCCGGTTCTGGCTGGTCAAACTTGTCGCCATGACGCACAATGACAATCTGGGCAGGCGCTGCATGGGTGATCAGGGCAAAGGCACCGATACATACGGCAACAGCAAGCTGACAGGCAAATCTTTGCAGCATGGGAAGATCCTTCAGTGAAACCGCTCAAAGAGACGCTATTCTGACAGAAGGAGAACCATTGTGAAAATACTCGTTGTGCTGTTTCTCGTTGTGATTTTGTATTGTCTCGGCAGCGGTCTGGTGTATCTTGTGCGTGAAAAAAATGAAACAGACGCAAGAGCAGTGGTTCGCGCTTTGACATGGCGCATCACGCTTTCTCTCACCCTCTTTTTTCTGTTGATGCTCAGCTACTGGATGGGATGGATTCATCCGCATGCCGTATAATAAACTGCGCCAGTTTTTTTCGGTACTTGACAGACTGCAGCAAACCATTTTTGCGGGATATCTTCGCGGCACGGACAGTCTGCAAATGGCAGCTGACAGACAGGCACTATACCATATTTGTCAGTCATTGCGGAAAAACCCATCCGCTGACTTGCCCATCCATGAGGCTGAGCGGTTATATGAAATGATCCTGTCACTGGGACAGCTGCGGTTTCGCGTTACCGACCGGGCGCTTTTTGAGGTTTGCCATCAGGAATTTTCGCAAATTTCACTGGTGCTTTCCAGTCTGTTCAGCAAGGGGGATGCCTCTGCCCTGCAGAATTTCCGGCAATGCCTCGATGACTTTGAAAGTCTCCATGAACAGGTGCTTTGTGTCAGTGCGCCAGATCCGGTCGTCTTTCTTTTTTTCTTTCAGCATTTGGAAGATTGTTATAACGAAATGGCGGTTTTATGCAAAAGCTGAAAGAAAAAATCGCGCTGGCGGGATTTTTGCTGCTCAGATTTTTGGGATTTTCGCGCACCCAGGAAGCCTGCCGAAAGGCACTTCCTCCCATGGTTTTGGCCTGCCACAAATATTTTATGAGTTTGATGCGTTGCGGGGAACCGGACAATACACTGATTGAAAAGCTTTGGCACGAAGGCGCCCTGTGGATGGAGCGCGCGGGACTGGAGCAAAGACTGCAGCCCGGGTACCAGTTTTTTATTGCCAGATGTCTTGAGATGGGCGATGTGCTTTTGTCACTGCACTATGCCATGCGCAATTTGCTCCTAAAGTTTGAAATGGATTTTCTGCGCTCTGAATGTGCGGAGTGTATTTCGGTGCTGAATGCCATGTTTGGTTTTATTCTGTCGGTACTTCATCTCGAACAGGGCGCAGAAGACAAAGTGTCTGAATTTTCAGATTTTCCGGACAAACTTTCAGTACTCGAAAAAAAACTGCGAGAAAAAATTCCTGTGGATTTTGAATGGGCGAAAGATACAGAAGAAGCAAGAGCCTGGCTTAGGCTTGCCGATGTTGTCTGCTGCTTTGAAGATCTGCGTTTTATCATGCTGCGCATGGCAGAGACTTTTTAGGGTTTGTCTATCATGCTAGCGAATGCAGGGAGGACTTGTGGGTAATGAACAGGGTTGGGAGGGGCATTATCCCAAAGTACGGTCTGGTATGAAAATCTCGGGGCAGGTCAGTGTTGCCTATCATCCCAGTTTAAAGTGTTACCAATCTACCCGGTTTGCACCCGCGTGCCGACCTCCCGTGAGCGGAAGAGGCGAAGGGCGTGGGGCATGAACAGTTACTAATTACTATTTAATCATATAGATATATTCTATCTGCTAGTTATTGCCCAGTTCTGTCAGCCTGTTAAAATCATCTGAAAATATAGTTGAAAGTTCCCATATTATGAACTATAATTAGTTCAGGAATCGAGAACTTTCTGCACAAATTGTTTGTGGAAGCAGGTCTTATTTAATAATAACAATAGGGAGCGGTGCGTGGCATGATTTTAACAGGAAAGGGGGAGCTTGACGCTTTTACCAGAAAGCATGCTGATGCCAAGGGATGGATTGATAACTGGGTAGCAGACTTTGAGGGGTCAAAGTTTAGCAGTCCCCAAGATATAAAAAACAAGTACAGCACGGCTAGTTTTTTGGCAAACAGTACGGTGATTTTTAATGTTAAAGGCAACAAATATCGATTAGAGGCACAAGTGGCTTATAAGTTTTCCATTATAAACGTGCTCTGGGTGGGAACCCATGAAGAGTATAACAAAAGGAACAAGTCACGTTAAGGGGATGAAATGGATACGGTTATAACGAGTAAAGAACAATACGATAAATTTCGCAATGAAATGCGTGAGCTTATGATGCGGGATCCAGATGTAGGTACTGCAGATGGAGAACGTTTGTCATTGCTTGCGCTCGCGGTAAACGAGTATGAAGAAAAAAAATTCTTTTTTGATATGCCATCACCTATAGAGGCTATTCGATTTCGTATGGAAGAACAGGGATTAAAGCAAAATGACTTAATTCCATTTATCGGCAGCAAAAGCAAAGTTTCCGAAATCTTGGCAGGCAAAAGGAATTTAACCATTCCCATGATTAGAGCTTTAAACTCTAATTTGGGTATTCCATTGGATGTGCTAATTCAAAATGCAAAACAAGAAACACTGCATGAAGATGAGATTGCTTGGGATAAATTTCCTACAAAAGAAATGGAGAAGAAGAATTGGATAAAGAAAATAAATTTGGATGTTGTAGAGGATTGTAAAAGTGTAATCGGCGATTTTTTGGCGCCCTTAGGTGGTTTATCTGAATTATGTATTATGTGGCGGCGTTCAATTCATAGTAGAAATGACAGCAATTCAAATAGGTATGGGCTTTTAGCATGGGTTGCCAGAGCAATGATATTGGCAGATAAAGTTAACGTTGGAGAATACGATAAAAGTTTAATTACAGTCGACTATCTACGTGAGCTGGGAAAACTAAGCAGGTTTAATCAGGGCCCATTATTAGCAAAAGAGAAATTAGCAAATTATGGTATCAAGTTAATTTTTTTAGAGCATTTATCTGCCACAAAAGTAGATGGCGCATGCTTTTTGGATAAAAAAGGTCACCCAGTTATTGCTATGAGTTTAAGGCATGACAGGCTAGATAATTTTTGGTTTACTTTGTTGCATGAAATGTCTCACGTTTATAAGCATTTGAGTGCCCAAGATCAGTTTATTGATAATCTTGATGTGAAATCGGCAGATGATCTGAAAGAGAAGGAAGCAGATAAGATTGCAAGTGAGTCACTAATTCCCAGGCAGATTTGGCAAAGAAGTGATGCGTTTGAGCTTCGCAATCAATCTGCAATTTTAGCTCTTGCGAAACAGCTTGATATTCATCCTGCAATTGTTGCAGGGAGAATTCGTTATGAAACTGGTGATTATTCAAGGTTCGTTCGGTTGGTGGGAAATGGCGAGGTAAAAAAAATATTACGGGATCATATAAATGGATAAATTAAAAAACTATATCCCAATGTTAGTTACCAAGCAGGGAGAATTTAAAGCGATTCATCATTTAGATTCTAATGCTCTTAGTCGACTCACGCCACTTTTCGATGTTCATCGGCTATCTATTGCTTCAGGAAAAAGAAAAACTCTTGATGAGCACATAGATAAAATTGTAAATAATTTTGAAAAATACTGCATAGATATAATGTTTTTATTGGATTGCTCTAAAATTGAATTGTCTTCACGAATGAAAGATGGTCAACACCCATTCGGATATCTGTGTAGAGCGTTATCTGAAAAGGGGATGAAGTTTATTCCAGTTTTCGGTTTAGACAGAGATCGAGAATACATATTGGCAATCAAAGAGTATTTATTTGCTGCGCCATACTCCTCAGTATGTTTACGTTTGCTACCTGAAGACATGGATGGCATCGGAAATTTGAAGGCGGAAATAAATGATGCGCTCTCGCTTCTGGGTTTAGATAGTCAACGGTGCGATCTTATTGTTGATTTTAAGTCAATCGAGGCAAGTCAAATTGATTCAATTATTGATTCTCTTTCTCAGCTGAATCTTGTTTTTCCTTTAGCAAATTGGCGTTCATTTATTTTGGCCGCATCAAGTTTTCCAGAGGATATGTCTGGAATTAAGCGAGATACTCATGAAAGTATCAGAAGAGTTGAGAATGATTTATGGAAAACAGCTATTCTTGCCGAGCCATTAATTGGGCGCAAGCCTAGATTTGGTGATTATTGCGTAAATAATCCAAGTAAACCTGAGGTTGATGTTGCAACAATGCGTGCAGTTGCAAAAATACGTTATACAACCAAAGAGACATGGGAGGTATTTAGAGGGCATGGTTTGCAATCACAAAAAGGCGATAAATTTTCACAGTATTTTAATCTTGCCCAGCAATTGACTGAGGCTGATTGTTATATGGGAGCCGGTTATTCCTGGGGCGATGAACGAGTAGCGCAATGTGCTGCTGAGCGCAAAAAAACGGGTAATTTATTAACTTGGGTTCAGGTAGATACTAATCATCACTTGACGCTAATTGGTGAATATATCGCCAGTTTTGGCGAGTTTTAAGACAGTCATATACTAGGTCATAAATCTCGTTATCCTCATATACATCAATAATTTTTTTCCATATTTCATGCCTTGATTTGTTTTTGAATGATGTGGAATAAGTTCTCTTGTTGAGAATTGAGAGTGCTTCGCTCTTCCAGAGGAATTGAATTACACACATAGGTTCTTTCATTCTATTTTGTAAAGCATGGCGAATAGGTTTGTAAATTAAAGTATTAATATTATCATCATATTCAACGATTGATATACCCCACCAGCTGGGAACTTTCTCAAAAATCGTTGATTGGTGAGTTTTTCCAACTACGATTTCTATGTAATCGAATATTTTATTGTAGATAGGTGTCTGATATTCAAGCCTATCTAGCGTGTCTTTGTCGCTTTTGATTTCAATCCCTTTTGCTACACCATTTATAATTGCAAGGTCTATTCTTGCTTCTCCTTGGCAGAGATCCAGTTCCTCGATAATTACCGTATTATTATGAGTAGAATTATTGGAATTAATATATTCAAGAAGTGTTGATCGAATTTTTTTATCATCTAATTTGTATATCATAGACATATAACCTCAGGTGCTGTCCAGGGTTTGGGTTGCACATAGACTTTCCAATAGTATAACAAGCTATCCTAGAATCTATAGGTATTATATTGGGATGAGGTGATTTATCTCCCTCTAATCTTTCTACATAGCTTCTACATGGAATTTCTGTTGATTTGTAGTTAATCGATAACTCATTGATTTTACAAATTAGTCCTCATCGACACAGGTCTCAGAAGGACACTGAAGCCTGCTCCATTCGCCAAAGGATCCATTATACAGCGCATGATTCGCATGTCCGAGGGCATCAAGCACCACATTCATCACTGTCGCAGAGTTGCCGGAGCCACAGGATGTGATGATGGGGGCTTTCAGATCGATGCCAAGCTCGTAAAGCCGCCGGCTGATTCTGGCAAGGGGCATAAAAATGCCCGAAGCATCCAGACAGGCAAAATACGGGAAGCAGATGCTGCCCGGGATGTGGCCTGCCGCAAAACGGACCGGGTGACGCATGTCAATCACCGCTGCTTCTTTCGACACCAGATTGGCCTTCATCTGGTCCACAGTGCGAAAAAGATCTGATTGGAACTGGATTTGCGGGGTTTCCATCTCCCCCGGGGGTTCATCCCCATGGTGCAGGGGGTAGCCCTGTGTTTCAAAGGCAGGAAGACCGCCATCCAGCACATGCAGGCTGTCCCTGCTGAACCCCCACATCCGAAACAGCCAGTAAGCCCGGCATGCCGAGCGGATGGGGCTGTTGTCGTAAAAGACGATGGACTGGCCCGGATGAATCACTGGCAGTTCGGAAGGCAGAATCCGGGGGTCAGCAAAGCGGCCTGGATCAAACCTGCGGGCGAAAGGAAGGTGTTTTTGCAGGTAAACATCATAAGTGGCACTCCCTGAAACTGCAGGGGGAACCCAGGTGGCATCCAGTACTAGGGGCGGTGAGCTGCCTGAAAGCAGCAAATTCAGCTCTTTTGCACTGATCAGGGGGGACATGGGATGGTATTCCTAGTTATCATGGGGGTCGTTCGCATTATATATTCCTGAAGGCAGACATTATGCAGAATACCCGGACAGATTCAAATGGTTCCACTTTTTCTACGGAATGTATCAGGGATCTGCTGGCCGACCGAAAGCGGGAGCGCCGCTGGAAAAATATCCGCTTTTTTGCAGGTCTCGCTCTTGTGCTGGTGCTCGTGGGCGGATATCTGTTTCAGGGTGGGGCGTCCATGACCGGGGATGCTTCTTCCGGCTATGTTTCCCTGGTGCGTCTCAATGGCATGATTGCCCCAGGCCAGGATTTTTCTGCTGAAAATGTTTTGCCAGTACTTGAGGAAGCCTTTGCGGACAAAAAATCAGCAGGCGTGATTCTGGATATCAATTCCGGGGGCGGCACACCCGTGCAGGCGGCGATCATTCATGATGCCATTCTCGACTACAAAAACCGCTATCACAAAAAAGTGGTTGCTGTGGGCGAAGACATGCTGGCATCAGGCGCCTATTATGTGGCTGTCGCCAGTGACAAAATCTGGATCAATCCAAACTCCATCACCGGATCAATTGGTGTGATCATGAAAGATTTTGGTTTTCCTGATCTGATCAAAAAAATTGGAGTGGAGCGCCGGGTCTATACTTCCGGTGCCAACAAGGATCGTCTGGATCCATTTTTGCCGCAGACACCTGAAGATATCCAAAAAATTCAGGGCGTCATCAGTGAAATTCATGGCAATTTTCGGTCTGTTGTCGAAGCAGGACGAAAAGGAAAACTGAATGGTAATCCCGATGCAATTTTTTCAGGAGATTTCTGGTCTGGCCAGACTGCCGTTAAACTGGGGCTTGCAGATATGACGGGCAATTTGTCAGATGCGATGAAACAGGAATTTCAGGTGAGTGCGTACAAGGATTACAGCGCACAGCCTTCTTTTGTCAAAAGCATTATGGGCCAACTGGGTTCAACACTGGCCAGTCTGCCACTGAGTGCTTCCAAAGTGGAAGTGCTGGAGAAGCTGTGAGGGGTACCTGACATTTCTCAATATCAAAATTTAACGGCTAACATTTCTACGCTGTTTTTTGCTCGGCCTTTTAATTGGGCATTTTTTAGCAATGCCTTCGCTCTGCGTTTAAGCTTTGTATCACCAGTAATGAGATAAGCACGTCTGAGATAATCTATCGATAAAAGCGGATTATTTTCCAATTGTTCGGCCATAATTTCATAATATTCTGCTTGCTCATCTACATGATCAAGAAACTTTGAAAATTCTGCATTAAATTTTTTGCTGAATTCTATGTATTCATCTCTAACAAGATCGCTGGGATGTATCGCTTGAACAGATTTTACTATCATGGTTTCTTTGCCCATAGTCCGGGCAATCCCCAATTCATAATAAATATTCATTATTGTTGGGAGGGGAAACTCCTCATGACTTATTGCAACAGAAACAGGGGTTGAAGCAATTAATCGCCATATTTTTAATAAAAAATCCTGACCAGTCACCTCTATCGCAGCATCAATGACTTTGTAATCGTACTGGTGACAAATTTTAGTAACAGAATTTCTCATCTTTTTCGCCTGTTTGGGCATAGGATGCCCTAACCGGGTTATTAAAAAGCAGGTACGCGACTTGCTTTTAAGCGGCATTACATTTGGAGAACCATCCGGTTGGTAGAGTATCATTTAGATTTTCTTGCTATAGGGACTTTTTTGTAAGGACCTCTGGTAAGCTTATGGCCGATAATTCGACCTGCTATACGATCAATTTTTACATAGCGATCGGTTTTCGGGTTTTTAACCTGCACAATATCGAGTTTTTTTGTACTTGATGTTTGTTTATTCGTCATATTACATCCCGCCCTGGCTGAATAATAGTTGATCAGACTATACTATAATAATATTATCATAATGAATAAAAAGATCAAATCGGAATTAATATATTTAAAGGCTATTGATTGACCCTGAACGTATTGCCTGGCGCCAAAAATGATTTCAGTGCTGGAATAAATTTTTTGTCGGGCATCTGGCTGAGATCTGCTGCAATAAAATAATTTTTTGCGGCAAGAGAGGCAAGACCTGTATCTTCAGGATATTGCAGCAGCAAAGGCAGGAGAACGGATTTGCCAATCACTGCACGCCGGCTGCGGTCGAGAGGCGAAAGCCCCCAAATGTTTTGCAGCGTCATGATGGTCTGGCTGCCATTCCTGTCTGTATGGGTCCCCAAATAAAGAAAGATGTGTCCGCCAATATAGACAATGCTGAAAAATTTTCTGCCGGTTTGTTTAAGCCATCCCAGTCTTTTTTCAGGAGACGCACCCGTCATGTCGACAATGGCAACTGCCTGACAAAACCGGCATCCCAGGGTGAAAATTCACCAAACCAGTGGGCATAAAAATCAGCAATGCGTTTTTTCTGTGTGGCTTCATCCATCAGCGGCTGGTCATAATCGGCGTCATTTGGGCTGATGACAGCAGAGATATTTTGGCTGTAATTTTCAATGGGGAAAAGGCTGAAAATATCCTGTCCGGCAAGGCATGGTCCTGCAGACAATGCCCCTGAAACAAGGGCTGCTGAGAGCTTCATGAAAAAATTTCCTGATTTTTTAGTGCATTGCATTGTAATCGGACACAACCTGCCTGAAAAGTTGTTCAGTATGTCTGTGTCATATTAAGAAACCATGAATTGCCGGATTAACGGGGTTCCAGCGGCACAATCAGCCACAGGATGCCATAGAACAAAAGGGCTGATCCGCCCACAAAAAAGAACAATATAAACAGCAACCTGACCCATGTGGGGTCGATACCAAAATGCTCCGCGAGGCCGCCGCAAATCCCGGCAATCATGCGTTCCCTGCGTGAACGATAAAGCTTGTGGTGTGATTTGTGCCGGATGATACGGGTCATGTGGGCTAATATTTCCATGTTTGTTGATTATAAAAGATATTATACCAGATTTGGTACATTTTTAAAAATTCCCCCCGAATACAATATCACCTTGCGGTATAACCTCCATCAATCACCAGCTCGCTGCCAGTGACGAATTTGGATTCGTCAGATGCGAGATAAACAATGCCATAGCCAATGTCATCCGGTTCACCCAAATGGCCCAGTGCATGCTGGGCGCCAATGGTTTTCAGAAAGGCTTCTTTGCCTCCCTGTTCGTTTTGATAATTTTGTATCTTACAGTTGTGGCATATTTTCGGAAAGTCTGAACCATGTGGCCACAATAGAATCCGGATCAAGGGAAATGGAGTCTATGCCCTGCGCCATCAGCCATTTGGCAAAATCCGGATGATCCGAGGGTCCCTGGCCACAAATGCCAATATATTTATTCTGTTTTTTGCACGCCGAAATGGCTTTTTCCAGAAAAAATTTGACCGCCTCGTTTCTTTCATCAAAAAGCGGTGCAATCACGCCGGAATCCCGGTCCAGTCCCAGCACCAGCTGGGTCAGGTCATTGGAACCAATCGAAAAACCATCCACATGTTCCAGAAACTGCTCAGCCAGCACGACATTGGCGGGAATTTCACACATCATATAAATTTTAAGGCCGTTTTTTGTCCGCGCCAAACCCGATTCGGCTGCAAGTGCAATGACTTTTTTGAGTTCGTCAACAGTCCTTACAAAAGGAATCATGATATTTGCATTGGTCAGCCCCATTTCGTCGCGCACCTGTTTGAATGCCCGACATTCCAGCGCAAAACAGCGTGAAAATCTGGAGTGGTAATATCTCGAAGCGCCCCGAAAACCCAGCATCGGATTTTCTTCATATTCTTCAAAGAAGCGTCCACCGAACAAATTGCCATATTCATTGGATTTGAAATCAGAAAATCTGAAAATAACCTGTTTGGGATAAAATGCCGCGGCAATTTTGGCGATGCCTTCCCGCAATTTTTCGACGTAATATTCGACAGGATCTGTATGGGGCCGAATTTTTTCGAGCATCTCCCGCTGAATTTTGCGCGGAAGTTTGGGGTAATCAATCGCAGCGCCTGGATGAATGCCAATGCGGCTGATGATAAATTCCAGCCGGGCAAGCCCTACACCTGAATTGGGCAAAAATCGCGCGGCATAGGCTTTTTCCGGATTGCCCAGGTTCAGACAGAGTCTGAGGGGAATTTCCGGCATTTTGTCGATCTGGATTTTTTCAGCATGAAAAGGGATTTTTCCCTCATAGACATATCCTGTTTCTCCTTCTGCACAGGAAACTGTGACGGTTGTGTTTGGTCTGATTTTGCGGGTTGCATTGATGCAGCCGACGACTGCAGGAATACCTGCTTCGCGTGCAATAATCGCAGCATGACAGGTTCTTCCCCCGCGATTGGTCACAATGGCCGCGGCTATTTTCATCACAGGCTCCCAGTCGGGATCAGTCATGTCCGTGACCAGCACCTCGCCAGGTTTCAGTTTGTGCATGTCTGCTGCATGCAGAATGATTTTTGTTTTTCCTGAGCCAATTTTTTGCCCCGTGCTGAGTCCCGAGACAATTTTTTTACCCTTGCCACTGATATGGTATCTTTCCAGAACCCGCAGGGATTCTCGGCTTTTGACCGTTTCCGGGCGGGCCTGCAAAATATACAGCTTTCCATTGATGCCATCCTTTGCCCATTCAATATCCATCGGTTTGCCATAATGTTTTTCGATGATGAGGGCTTTTTGGGCGAGCGCCATGATTTCACTGTCACTCAGGCAGAAAACGTGACGCTGTTTTTTGGAAACAGACACTTTCCTGATGGTATTTTTTGATTTCGCAGCGGCATAAACCATTTTGACAGATTTGTCGCCGCAGGTTTTCTGCAAAATGGCAAATCGCTTATTTTCGACAGCAGGTTTGTACACATGAAATTCATCCGGATTAACCTGTCCCTGAACAATGGATTCGCCCAGTCCATATGCGGCATTGATCAAAATCACTTTGTCAAAGCCTGATTCGGTATCAAGCGTAAACATGACACCGCTTGTGCCCCTGTCACTTCTGATCATGGGCTGGATGCCTGCGGAAAGGGCAAAATATTCAGTGCCAAAACCATGGTGTTCCCGGTAGGCAATGGCCCGGCTGGTAAAAAGGGATGCGTAGACCCGCCGGATGGCATGCAGAATATTTTCGGTGCCAGAAACATTCAGAAAGGTTTCCTGCTGTCCTGCAAAAGAAGCATCCGGCAAGTCTTCTGCGGTTGCCGATGAGCGAACGGCAACAGGACCATGGATATTTTTAAGCTTATTTTTTATTTCCTGCAGGAGCGCGGGGAAAAATGGCGTGGACTCAATCCAGTTACGAATTTCAGCGCTCATCCTGTCAAGTTTTCTGGAATTGCCGCTTTCTGTGGCTGAGAGCGCGCGAATGATTTTTTTGTCAAGACCGTTTTGTTTCAGAAAAATCCGGTAGGCCTCAGCGGTGGTTGCAAAACCGCCCGGCACAAGAATGCCATTGCCTGAGAGATTGCGGATCATCTCGCCAGTGGATGCGTTTTTTCCACCGACCTGCTGAATGTCTTTCAGACTAACTTCAGAAAGATCCACCACCAGTTGTTTTTCTTTTCCCCCGGATATCCCTGGCATCGCTTTCCTCCCTGTATTTATTTTTCCACGATGAGACCTTCTGCGCGCTGAAAACCTCTCGGCAATTTTAGCCCCCGTCTGCCGCGTTCGCTGACATAATGTTTCCAGTCAGAGGGCTTCAGGGTCAGTTTCCTAGTCCCGGATTTGACAGCCAGAACGCCATTTTTGGGCAACACCGCGATCGCCAGTGCATATTCCTCACGTGCTGCAACTTTTCCGGGTGGGAGGCTGATGATTTTGTTGCCCTTGCCTTTGGCAAGTACCGGAAGATCGGCAGCAGGTGTAATCAGAAGATGGCCAGTGTTCGTGACGATGGCAATATAATCCGTCTGTTTGTCGTTCATTTTTTGGGGTACCAGCGGCACGGCCCCTTTGGGCAAAGACAGCAGGGTTTTACCGGTTTTGTTTTTGCAGTAAAGCTCGCTGGTCGCGACAATAAATCCATAGCCAGCATTACTGGCCATCAGGACTTCCTCGTGATCCTCACCCGAGAGTATAGCCACAAAGGTGGTTTGTGGCGGGGGCGTGAGTTTGCCGGTCAGTGGTTCGCCCTGGCCGCGCGCAGAGGGCAGGGTGTGTGTTGGCAGACTGTAGGTGCGACCAGAGGAATCCAGAAAAATGGCAGACTGGTTACTTCTGCAGGTGGTTGCCGACAAAAATTCGTCCCCTGCCCGGTAGGACAATTCAGCAGGATTGATCTCATGGCCTTTTGCGGCACGTATCCATCCCATGCGGGAGAGCACGACCGTGAGCGATTCAGTTGGGAGAATTTCGGTGACAGCCATGGTTTTTGCTTCCGCGCGGGTCACAATGGGTGCGCGTCTTGGATCTCCATATTTTTCGCTATCTGCTTCAAGTTCGGTGCGCACCAGTTTTTTGAGACGTGCTTTTGAGGCAAGGATTTTTTCGATTTCTTCTTGTTCTTTTGCGAGTTCTTTTTGTTCTTTTTTGATTTGGATTTCTTCAAGACGGGCAAGATGACGCAGTTTGATTTCCAGAATGGCTTCGACCTGGGTGTCGGACAGGCGAAATTTTTTCATCATGACTGCTTTTGGATCATCTTCATTGCGAATGATGTGAATCACTTCGTCAATATTAAGATAGGCGGTGAGCAGGCCCGCCAGTATGTGCAGGCGCAGGGTGACCTGATCCAGCCGGTATTGCAGGCGGCGTTTGACCGTGATCAGCCTGTAGCTCAGCCACTCATTGAGGATTTCAGCCAGGTTTTTGACGCCCGGACGATGATCCATGCCAATCAGGTTCATGTTGACGCGATAGCTGCGTTCGAGATCGGTGGTGGCGAAAATATGTGCCATCAGGGTGTCAATATCGACACGGTTTGAGCGTGGCACGATGACAAGCCTGGTCGGATTTTCATGATCTGATTCATCGCGGAGATCTGCGACCAGCGGAAGTTTTTTGGCCTGCATCTGCTGGGCAATCTGTTCCAGCACTTTTGCACCAGAGACCTGGGAGGGCAGGGCAGTGATGATAATTTCATCCTCTTCCATGGTGTAGACGGCTCTTGCCCTGACACTGCCATAGCCAGATTTATACATGGCGAGCAGGTCACTTTTGGGTGTAATGATTTCAGCTTCTGTTGGAAAGTCCGGGCCTTTGACATGGGCAAAAAGATCTTTGACCGTGGCATCGGGATTGTCCAGCAGATGGATGAGGGCAGCCACCACTTCGCGGAGATTGTGCGGCGGGATGTCTGTTGCCATGCCAACAGCAATACCGGTCGTGCCATTCAGCAAAATATTCGGCAGGCGGGCCGGCAGCAGCGAAGGTTCTTCGAGGGTGCCGTCAAAATTGGGGACCCAGTCTACTGTCCCATGCGGGGCTTCTGCGAGCAGCATGTCGGCATAGGGGGACAGCCGGGATTCGGTGTAGCGCATGGCGGCAAAGGATTTGGGGTCATCCTGGGAGCCCCAATTGCCCTGGCCCTGGATGAGGGGATAGCGGCAGGAGAAAGGCTGGGCCATGATCACCATGGCTTCATAGCAGGCCATATCGCCATGCGGATGGAATTTGCCGAGCACATCACCGACGGTGCGGGCGGATTTTCTGGGTTTTGCAGTGGCTTTCAGGCCGAGCTCTGACATGGCGTAGACAATGCGCCGCTGGACGGGTTTCAGGCCATCGCTGATGTGGGGAAGGGCGCGGTCGAGAATGACGTACATCGCATAGTCGCGATAGGCGTTTTCGGTGAATTCGCGCAGCGGCTGGCGTTCAGCAGTTTGGTTCATCTATTTTTCTCCTATTCCCGGCCGAGTTCCTGAATGACGCCAAGAATGACTTTGGCGAGCTTCCTTGAGGCGGCTTCTGCATATTGCAGGGTCCCTTCATGGGTAACTTTTTCGGTACTGAGGCCGACGGCGAGATTGGTGATGGCGGTAATGGCGCCCACCCTGAGACCGCAGTGTCTCGCGATAATCACTTCGGGGACCACCGACATGCCGATGGCATCAGCGCCGAGCATACGGTAGGCGCGGATTTCTGCAGGTGTTTCGAAGGAGGGGCCGAGGACAGAAATATAGACGCCTTCTGGCAGTTTGAACCCGAGTTTTGCGGCGACTGAGCGGAAAGTTTCACGCAGGTCGCGATCGTAGGCATTTTCGAGACTGACAAAACGTGGGCCGATAGATTCATCATTGGGCCCTGCAAGAGGGTTGCCGGGATGGAGGTTGATATGGTCATTGATGAGCATCATCTCCCCTGCCCCGGTTTGCGGATTGAGGGAGCCTGCGGCACCAGTGACAATCAAGGTGCGGGCACCCAGCTGTTTGACGATATGCACCAGCGTCCCGATGGATTCCCATGAGGCACCTTCATAACGGTGCAGCCGGCCCTTGAGACAGACCACGGGGATATCCTGCAGGTACCCCATGACGAGCAGTGAAGCATGTCCAGAGACATTGACAGTGCCAAGACCCGGGATGGCCTGATAGGGAACCGTGACAGGAGAAGCAAGCTGTTCTGCAATGACACCCAGACCTGACCCCAGAATAATACCGGCTTTGGCCTGAAATGTGGGGGCATGGCGGCGTATGAGCGCCATGGTTTCTTCCATGGAAACGGTCATGGGGGTTCTCCGTATGATAATTTCAGGGATCGTCTTGCGGGCATTCTAGCGTGTTTGTGTCAGGGCTGCGAGAGTGAATGGGCAAGTAATTTTATGTCATGGTTCGAGGGCTCCCCATGACCGGTTTGTATGTTACAATTTTTGCAATAAATCAATTTATTCAACTGGATCACGGATGAGACCCATTTTATCGTACTTTCGGTTAAAATCAAAAACCCCGGTATTTTTGAGACAGCCAGGCTTTTCTCCCAATACCTATGATTTAATCGCCTTCATTCTCATCATGGCATCTCTCGCCCTGATTATGACAGGCGTAAAAGGCATGCATCAACCGCTGGTTAAACTGGAAGCTACACCAATAGAATTGTCTCTCAGTCATTTGCCTCTATATGCGCTGTATACAACCTTGCGCATGTTTGCGGCAATTCTGTTCTCCCTGTTTTTCACTTTCACAGTAGCCACTCTGGCAGCCAAAAGCAGAAGGGCTGAAATGATTATTATTCCTGCTTTGGATATTTTGCAGTCTGTTCCTGTGTTGGGATTTCTGACGTTCACAGTAACTTTTTTTATGGGGCTGTTTCCGGGCAATCAGGCTGGGGTTGAAATGGCAGCTATTTTTGCCATTTTTACAGCCCAGGCATGGAATATGGCTTTTTCATTTTATCAATCGCTGCGCACTGTTCCGAAAAATTTAAGGGAAGCAAGCGCGCAATTTTGTCAAAACGGCTGGCAAAGATTTTGGCGCCTCGAAGTCCCCTTCGCGATACCGGGTCTGGTATGGAACACCATGATGTCCATGTCGGGCAGCTGGTTTTTCGTGGTTGCTTCTGAGGCCATTTCAGTGGGCAATACCCAAATTTCACTGCCAGGCATTGGTTCATGGCTTGGCAAGGCCATTCAGTCCCAGGATCTGATTGGGGTAGGTTGGGCAGTATTGGCCATGTCTGTTGTTATTTTCCTGTATGACCAAATAATTTTTCGTCCAGTCGTTGCCTGGTCAGACAAATTTAACATGGGGCAAACTGCCAGCCAGAAAAAACCCGAATCGTGGGTATATGATATTGTTAATCGTGCCAGCGTGCTGAATTTTGTCGCAAAGATTCTTCATGTTTTTGGCAATATCATTCTTTCGCTCAAATGGCCGTTTCGCAGTAATAGCCAGCATCTTGTGGGACGAAAAGACACCAGCCCAAATAAAATAATGGATGCCTTGTGGGTTGCATTGTTATGGATGTCACTGATCGGATCAATTATATTTTTGACAGATTATCTGCATACTGGCGGCATTACCATTAATACCATCTGGAAAGTGTTTGTCATGGGTGGGATGACAATGTTTCGGGTTATCGTATTGGTGATTATTGCCACTTTGATCTGGGTCCCCATAGGTGTTTACGTTGGTCTGCGTCCGAAACTTGTTGCGCTGGTGCAACCTGTAGCACAATTCCTGGCCGCATTTCCGGCAAATATTCTCTTTCCATTTGTTGTGATTGCCATTGTGCATTACAAACTTGATCCGAATATCTGGCTTTCACCGCTCATTATTTTGGGAACACAATGGTATATATTTTTCAATGTCATTGCCGGAGTCTGTGTGTTTCCAAATGATCTTAAAGAAGCTGCAAATATTTATAACGTGAGATCCTTTATATGGTGGCGCAAAGTTATTTTGCCAGGCATTTTCCCGTACTATGTAACAGGTGCCCTGACTGCAACCGGCGGATCCTGGAATGCCAGTATTGTCGCCGAAGTTGTGAGCTGGGGCTCAACCCGGCTAAAAGCGTATGGCCTCGGTGCTTATATCGCTGATGCAACGCTTGCAGGAGATATGCACCGGGTTCTGCTGGGTGTGAGTGTTATGTCTGTATTCGTTTTAATGCTGAATCATTTTGTTTGGCGACCCATGTATAGATATGCGGCACGATTAACCGGACTGGATTAACAAGGGAATCACCATGATACAAAAGGGAAAGGCTGTCGTTGAAGTGCAAAATGTAAGTCACTCTTATACCAAGGGTTCAGGGGGTGACTTTCCTGTATTGGATAATATCAACCTCACACTGTATGAAGATGAAATTGTATGCCTGCTGGGACGATCCGGAGCAGGCAAATCAACCCTGCTGCGAACCATTTCGGGATTGATTCAGCCATCCCAGGGCAAAATAACCGTGCAAAATACTCCCATGACAGGACCACGGGAAGGTCTTGCCATGGTGTTTCAAAATTTTGCATTGTTTCCATGGCTGACTGTTTTGGGTAACGTGGAGCTTGGGCTGGAAGCACAACATATAGCGCCGGGAGAAAGACATCGTCAGGCTCTGAAAGCGATTGATCTTATTGGGCTGGATGGCAATGAAAGTGCCTATCCTCGCGAACTGTCAGGCGGCATGCAACAGCGTGTTGGACTGGCGCGTGCGCTCGTGGTTAAACCGTTTCTGTTGCTCATGGATGAGCCATTTTCTGCCCTGGATGTTTTGACAGCAGAAATTTTACGTGCAGATATGCTTGATTTGTGGATCGAAGGGCAATTGACGATTAAATCAATTCTGATGGTAACGCATAATATTGAAGAAGCGGTATTGATGGCGGATCGAATTCTGCTTTTTGGCTCCAATCCTGGCCGGATCATCAGTGAAGTTCATGTGTCTTTGCCCCAGCCACGCAATCGTCTTTCGCCAGATTTTCGTGCTTTGGTAGATTCCATGTATGAAAAGCTGACTGCAAAGGCTGAACATCCGTCAGGGAAAGAGGGTGTATTTTCCGGTGTGGGCATTGGCATGGTCCTGTCTTATATTTCCACCAATATTTTGCAGGGTTTTATCGAAACATTGTTCACTGTTTATCACGGAAAGGCAGATTTGTCCCATTTGTCTGATACATTTCATTTAAAAGACGAGGCCGGTGAAATTTTGCGAATAGCTGAAACACTGCAACTATTTCGTTTTTGTGAACTGGATGGTGCTGATGTGCGTTTAACAGGTAAAGGCAGTGAATTTGCATCGGGCAACATTGACCAGCGAAAAAAACTGTTCCACGATCATCTCCAAACCTACATACCACTTGCGGCCCGTATTCGCAGTGTTTTGGAAGAACGCCGGGATCACACGGCACCCATGAATCGCTTTCTTAATGAAATTGAAGACTATATGCCAGAGGCGTCAGCTGAAGTCACGATGAAAACCGTGATTTCCTGGGGACGTTATGCCGAACTGTTTGCTTACGATGAACAGGCCGGTAAACTTTATCTGGAGTAGCTTATATCCCGGTAATGGAAAGACATGTTTCTGCAGGCACATTTGTCCAAAGATCTTCTTGCAGCGACAGATCTGACCCGTCTGGAACTGCAGGGCAGACAGTTCATGAACGAAGTACGCGAACATGCTCAGGGAAACGGCTGTTTTGTTGCGGAAAGCTGTGGAAATGGGTGGTCAGGATGTGGTGGGGATCATGTTACAATATGCCATCAGCCGGGGTGAGGTTTCAAAACCGGATGAGTTTCAGAGAATTATACGTGAACAGGTTTCACCAAAGATTGAGGAGTCAGTGATGAGTCTGGCGCAGATATGGAAACAGGAAGGGCGACAGGAAGGGCGGTTGGAAGGAGTCCGTGATACGGCATATTCGTTATTGCTGGAAGGGGCCAATCCTGGCATGGTCTCAAGATGCACGGGATTGTCGCTCGCAGAGGTCTATGCGCTTCACAAAAAAATATCAGAGCCTGAGGTGTGCAATTAACCCGTCACCGATTGCAGCATATAAAAATACCCTGTCGCAAGACCCGCTGCAACGGGCAGTGTAATCATCCAGGACAGAAAAATATTTCGAATCACATCGAGATTGAGTGCATCGATACCGCCTGCAAGGCCCACACCCAAAACACCACCTACAAGTGTCTGTGTGGCTGAAACCGGGATGCCTGTTCCAGTGGAGAGCACCACCATGGAAGCTGCAGCAAGCGTTGCAGCAAAAGCCCGGCTCGGTGTGAGGAGTGTGATATTGCTGCCGACAGTTGCAATGACTCTTCGTCCGTAGATCAAAAGTCCCGTGATGACACCGCCACAGCCAGCGAGCGTCACAATGCCTGTGAGCGGACTTTCCCGCAGCAATATTTTGCCATTCTCCGCCAGTCCCAAAATGGCACTGATCGGACTCACGGCAATCGCCACATCGTTTGAGCCATGGGCAAATACCATCGCACAGGCCGTCAGTCCCATGAGTATGCTGAACAGTCCCTCAACATAAACAAAGCGTGAAAACCGCGGCTGCAGTCCTTCACTAAAAATCCGCAGCATGGGCAGCCAGCCACCCAGCATCACCAGAATCGTGATCACTGCCACGACCAGAAAACGCAGGCCAGCGCCCTGCTGCCATTCCGTATGATGCAGTGCTTTCAGGCCCATCATCAGGGCAAGAATCAGTGC
>Ga0206878_10017_pt1 | contig 86721 bp, 77 predicted proteins | sample Alteio_BWOrgCont_8_FD_152621 | JGI IMG/M metagenome (GOLD analysis project Ga0206878, IMG submission 152621) | Enriched cells from forest soil in Barre Woods Harvard Forest LTER site, Petersham, Massachusetts, United States -... | ecosystem: Environmental > Terrestrial > Soil > Temperate forest >... | reverse complement strand
CAAATAGACTTCGTCCTCGGCCACTGGACATCCAGCGAAATGCCCGTGGTAAAGGAGAAACTAGTTAAATGTATAGAAATAATAGAATGCTTTGCAGCCCAGGGGATAGTGAAAGCCATGAATTTGTATAATAAGTAATCTTCATTGTACACAGAAAATAGCACACGTGAAATGATGATTATTACCGGCTATTGAGCCATTTACTACCGCCTTCCGCGGGATTTATATAAGCAACATCCGCACAATGCCAGATAACAAGTATTTTGCTTCATCAACCTAATCTCCATGAAGCCCATACTTACTTTCTTGGTGTGCCTGCTATTTTCAGCAAACCATTTGCAAGCCCAGACAAATACTCATCAGACACCTTTTGTGTTAGGGCATACCGACACTATATCATCTGCGATATTGGGAGAGAGAAGAGCGCTCAATATTTATTTACCCGATGGGTATGTTAAAGACAACACCTACCCTGTTATCTATCTATTAGATGGATCTGCCAATGAAGACTTTGTGCATGTTGTGGGCATAGTGCAGTTCCTTACTATGATAGAAGCCATGCCCAAATCAATAGTAGTAGGTATAGCTAATGTGGATAGACGTAGGGATTTCACCTTCCCTTCTACAATTGAAAAGGATAGGAAACTGGTTCCAACGGCCGGGGGCTCGGCCAAGTTCATATCGTTTATGGAGGAAGAATTGCTACCCTATATTCAACATACTTACAGCACCAGCGCCAACACAACTATCATAGGGCAATCGTTGGGTGGTTTAGTTGCTACAGAAATGCTGATTGAACGGCCATCGCTATTCAGTACTTACCTTATTGTAAGCCCAAGCCTATGGTGGGATAACGAATCTCTTTTGATAAAAGCAAAGAACATGTCGATACCAGAGGGCAAAAACACGCGGGTTTACGTTGCTGCTGGTAGCGAAGGGAAGCAGATGGAAGATAATGCAAAGAGACTATACACAACCCTTAAGGCAACAGGCAATGAACAAATACAGTCGTCTTTTACCTTTATGCCGGCAGAAAACCACCTAACCATATTGCATAACTGCGTTTATAAAGCCTTGACAGAATTAAACAGCAAAAAATGACATTTAGGTGGTTCCTGTAGGTCTATTTCAATATCTCGTGTTACATTTACTACCTGCAAACACCTATACAAACATGAAGCTACTCCATAAACTCCCTATTTTTATTATACTGTTGCTCACACTGCTATTTGCAAATCTGAGGGCAAATAAACGCGATGGAGGTCACGGCTATTGTTTAAATATTTGTGGCGATGCACGGGGTTACTATGCCTGGTTACCGGCTATATTCATCTACCACGATCTTAATTTTCATTTCTTTGATTCGGTAGAAAAAAGGGATTCCACGTGCGGTGTTAATATACAAGCCAATATACAGGACTACAGACATATATTCGAGGGCATAGATTGCGATAAATATTACCCAGGGGCTTCTTTAATGATGCTACCTTTTTTTGCAATAGCACACTTTACCACCCTCCATGCTACGGCATATCCGGCCAATGGCTATACATTGCTTTATTTTAAAGTAATGCCTTTTTGCTGCGACTTTTATTTCTTGCTTGGCATGCTATTCTTCCTAATGATACTGGACAAATTGAAGTGTACTACACTACAAAAATGCCTTACTATTATCTTCCTCATCTTTGGCTCCAACATTGTATTTTATATTGTGGATGCGCCGCTATATTCCCACGTGTATTCCTTTGCGCTCATCTCTGCTTTCTTATACTATGCATTTTGTCTTAAAGAAAACTATAAAGTCCTATATATTGCACTGATATGCTTTCTTGCAGGCTGGATAATGATAGCAAGGCCAGTTAATATCTGCATTGTATTTATGCTGCCATTTATACTCGGCAGCCGGCTGCCTGTAATTTGGCGCGAAACCTTACTAAAACCTATACGTTTATCAGCCCTCCTTTGCGGGCTCATCATGCCGGTTATACTGCTTATGCTTTATAAAGTATCAACAGGGCATTATTTCATTTACTCATACGGGCCGGAGGGTTTTAATTTCAAACACCCTCATTTGTTACATTATTTGTTCAGTTACGACAATGGTGTACTCCCCTATACTCCACTCTTCTTTACCCCACTACTCTTATTATTTGCATGGTACCGACCCGAATATAAAAACATTATAGCTGGCACACTGATCACACTGGCAGCCATGGTGTATGTAAATAGTTCGTGGTGGTGCTGGTGGTACGGCACATCGTTTGGCGCACGAAGTATTCTCGATTTTTTACCCTTGTTTGGTATTCTTATCGCGTTATCCTTACAAGTAAAGCCCCGTCGCTATTTGTATATCCTGCCTGTTTACCTGCTTTGTTGTGGTCTTACTATGTTGTTATATCATGAAAACAGTGCTTGCCACTACATGGGGTTATATCCGGTTACTGACTATTGGAAGGCTGTTAATGATGGTTTAGGCATAAAATAGTTACGAAGTTAGATCACAGTGTACCAGCACTCAATCAACAAAAATTAATTCAAAAAATAACTGATTAATTTGCTGTCAGGGTAACTGACTGATTAGAAGTAAACGGTAATCCTAAACTATTAAAAGACCAGGAATTTGCTCCTGATTCAAATCGGGCATTAGAATTTGTATAGGCTTCATAATATCCTATACCATACACGTGCCCATCGTTAGGCAAAGATATATAATCTACGGTTTGCGCTGCAAGGCCATAATTCACGTAAACAGTCTGTATAGTGTACGAGCTTGTATTGACTATCTTTAAATAGAAATAATCTTGTGTAACATCCAGGTACTGAACTGATGTACCACTTGAAGGAAATGTGGCATTCAAATTCCACTGGATCGTTTGCCCTACCACACTCCCAGACGTTGTTGTGCCCGAAGTTGATGCATTACCAGTTAATTGGTCGCCATATGTACCGGTATAAGTTATTGTCCCGCCTACGGGAATTACGTCATTGCTTCCATTAACGGTTATATAGATTGGTGTGTATGTGTCGTTTTGATAAGTAATACCTGTTTGGGCAACAAGTTCACAATGATATCCGGCAAAACCAGAAGGACAACTGCAATTTCCATTGTAGCAAGAGCCGCCATTATAGCAAGTATAACCAGCACACCTGTCCCGAGTGCAAGAGGTGTAAGTAACCAGAGAAAAAGCTAAGACACATATAATAGCTGCAATAAAGACGTAACCTGTTTTTTTCATTTTTCCAGTTTTAGTTGATCCAGGGCCAATATATTGATGTGCTAGTCAGCCCTGTATAGTTGCAGGCAAAAAATGTACCAACATGGCTAAACACACCTATTAAAGAGCCTCAATTTCATTTTCTCAAAAAAATTTCATAAAAAATTTGCGCAACCAAAAGGTTTCATTTACATTTGCAACCTAAAGGTTTCATATTAATATCATGAGGAGAGATGTGTTTCAGGCTATTGCCGACCCAACGAGAAGAGAGATTTTGAACATGATAGCCCACGAGTCTCTGAATGTAAATGCGGTAGCCGGGCATTTTGATGTGAGCCGCACGGCGGTGTACAAGCACGTGAAAATACTTACAGAGTGCGGACTGGTAGTAATGAAACAACAAGGAAGGGAGCGCTTTTGCGAAGCAAAACTGGAAAAGCTGAATGAGGTATCGGACTGGGTGGAACAATACCGGAAATTCTGGGATGCACGTCTCGATTCGCTGGAAAACTATTTAAGTGAACTTCAAACTAAAAATAAAGAAGATGGCAACAAATGATCAAGAACAAAGAGCACAGCGGGAATTCATAGCAACGCGCCTCATTAATGCACCTACAGCGCTCGTCTATAAAGCATGGACAGACCCAAAACACATTGATAAATGGTGGGGACCTTATGGCTTCCGCACTACTACCAGTGAAATAAATGTAAAGCCAGGTGGTACCTGGCGCCATGTAATGCATGGTCCGGATGGAACAGCGTATCCCAGCAAAGTGGTGTATAAAGAGGTTGTACCCAACGAACGCCTTGTGTATGATCATAGTGGTGAAGCCGCATTTGATAATATTAATTTTGAAGTTACAGTAACATTTGTGCCGGAAGGCGATAAAACAAGGCTAACCATGCATATGCTATGTGCTTCTGTGGAGGAATATAAATTCATCATGAATGATTTTGCTATAGAAGGTAACAAACAGCACCTTGACAACCTGGAAGCTCACCTTGTAGAAATGAGCGACAACTACCAGGACTTTACGATTACCCGTGCGTTCAATGCACCACGCCAGTTGGTGTTCGATGCATTTACCCAGCCAGAACATATGGCGAAATGGTGGGGACCAAAAGGCTTTACCATGCTGGTAAACAATATGGACCTGCGCCCCGGTGGTTCTTATCACTATTGTATGGTCTCGCCCGAAGGTTTTAAAATGTGGGGGAAATTTGTGTACCGAGAAATTATCGCGCCCGAACGTGTTGTTTTTGTCAACTCATTTTCAGACGAGCAAGGCAACCTGACCCGCCACCCAATGGCGCCAAACTGGCCGCTGGAGGTTTATAATACGCTTACCCTTACAGAAGCTGATGGTAAAACTACACTCAAACTAAGTGGGCATCCTATCAACGCAAGCCAGGAGGAGATAGCTATATTTAATGCTATGCACGAAAGCATGCAACAAGGCTTTACGGGTACTTTCGACCAACTGGACGAGTACCTGGCTACTTTATAACAACATTACAGCCAATGGTAGAAGTATTTAAGACAAATGTTGAAAGCCGTGAGCATGCAAACATGCTTATTGGCCGGATACATGCTATATTCCCAAGCTACAAGGCCAACTTTGACCTGGAGGACTGCGATAAGATATTGCGGGTAAAGAGTGAAACAGAACATATAGAAAGCTGCCAGCTGATTAGCCTCCTAAAGGAATGTGGTTTTACAGCTCAGGTTCTTGAAGATGACAGTTGGGTAGCCCTGGTAGTTGCTTCCAAAGTATTTTAAATTTATTTTTACCGCACACAAAACATACACAACAATGAAAAAGATCAACATTGCATACTGGATATTTACCATTCTCATGGCCATATTAATGACCATATCTGCCATCCCGGACATTATATCGGTTCCTGATGCGGTAGCTATGGTTACCACACACTTAGGGTACCCACCCTACTTCCTGCCATTTATTGGCGTAGCTAAAGCACTGGGAGTTATTGCCATACTGGTACCAGGCTTCCCGAGAATAAAAGAATGGGCATACGCGGGTTTTGTATTTGACATGACCGCAGCGGTGTACTCAACTATATGCGTGGGTGACCCAGTAAGCAAGTGGCTCCCAATTATTATTATAGGAATTATAGTAGTTGGTGGCTCGTATTATTTTTATCATAAGAAGCTGACGGCATCTTCAGCCGCAATATAATAACTGAAAAGACATTACCATAAAACAAAAGAACCAGGCTACTGATAGTAGCCTGGTTCTTTATTTATTATTGTATCATGAACTAACGTTCATAAATATACTAAGCCGTTGTTTCTTCTGTATCTTCAGCAGCAGGTACTTCAGGAGTAGCTTCTGTTTCAACAGCAGGTGCTGTAGTTTCAGCAGCAGGAGCAGCAGTTGTAGTTGCAGTTTTAGCAGCACCACCAGCACGGCGGCTACGGCGTGTTTTCTTGCCTTCTTTTTCTGCGCTGTCCTTAGTGTACAGTTCGTTAAAGTCAACCAGTTCTATCATAGCCATATCCGCAGCATCACCTGCACGGGTTGGCAACTTGATGATACGAGTATAGCCACCCGGACGGTCGGCTATCTTATCACTAACCACACCAAAAAGCTCCTTAATAGCTTCTTTGTCCTGTAATTTGGCAAATACAACACGACGGTTGTTCATGTTATCCACCTTACTGCGGTTGATAAGTGGTTCTGCATACACACGCAAAGCCTTAGCTTTTGCCAAGGTAGTAGTGATACGTTTGTGCTCTATAAGCTGGCAGGTAAGATTAGAAAGTAACGCTTTCCTGTGTGCCGTTTTACGGCCTAAATTGTTGATCTTGTCTCCGTGACGCATGACTGTTTTGTTTTTGTACCGTTATTAGCGGCTATTCACTTGCAACCGTGTCAAGGAATTGCAGGCTACTTATGTGATAAAAAAAGGTCAGAACGTATGGAATTCCATATATTCTGACCTGTATAAAATTTTACTATTCTTCTCCTCTGCGGAATTTGCTAATATCCATACCGAAGTGCAAACCACGTTCGTGTAATACCTGCTCAATTTCAGAAAGTGATTTCTGGCCGAAGTTACGGAACTTCATCAGTTCCTCTTGTGTGTATTGTACCAGTTCGCTCAGTGAATTGATCTTAGCTGCTTTCAGGCAGTTGAATGCACGTACAGAAAGTTCAAGATCTTCAAGTGGTGTATGCAGTACTTTACGCAGTTGTAAAGTTTCTTCATCTACTACAGTTTCTTTTTCTTCACGTTTAGTATCCAGGCTGATGTTTTCATCTGTGATGATCATCAGGTGCTGTATCAATATGCGTGACGCTTCTTTAACTGCTTCTTCAGGATGTATAGTACCATCTGTGATCACTTCCATGATCAACTTTTCGAAATCCGTACGTTGTTCAACGCGGGTATTTTCGATAGTGTATTTTACATTCTTGACCGGCGTGTATATAGAATCTATAGCAATGATACCTACAGAACCATCTTTAGGACGATTCTCTTCGCTTGGCACATAACCACGGCCCTTACCTACAAATATTTCTATTACAAAGTTAGTGTTAGGCTCCATGTTGCAGATGATCAACTCTGGGTTCATCACCTGGAAGTTTGGCAGTGCCTCACCTATCATACCGGCTGTGAATATTTCCTGGCCTTTAATGTTCAGTTCTACCCTGTCACCATTTACATCACTTTCACCTATTGCTTTAAAACGTACTTGTTTCAGGTTCAGGATAATTTCTGTAACATCTTCAAGCACACCTTTGATAGTAGCAAACTCGTGATCTGCACCAGCAATTTTTATAGCTGTTATCGCATAGCCTTCCAAAGAGGAAAGCAGTACGCGGCGCAGCGCGTTACCAATAGTAACACCGTAACCGGGCTCTAATGGACGGAATTCGAACTGTGCTTCAAAGTCAGTAGTTTTCTGCAGCGCAATTTTATCCGGCTTTTGAAAATTCAATATGGCCATATTGAGATTTATTTATTTTTTTGAAATTGTTTACAATTGAAAAAAGAACCTGGTAAATAAAAGGGGTAAGCCCCTGGTTAAAGGGGCTTAAAATATTACTTAGAATAAAGTTCTACTATCAGTTGTTCCTTAATGTTTTCCGGTACATAATCCCTTTCAGGATGGGTGAGGTAAGTACCTTTCATATCTTTTTCACTCCATTCAACCCAGTTGATCTTAGGATTCTTTCCGCGGATCATACCAGAAACTGTAACGTTCACCTTGCTCTTTGGTTTCAGTTCAATAACATCACCTGGTTTCAGGCTATAAGATGGTATGTTCACTGTTTCACCATTTACCATGATGTGTTTGTGCGATACCAGCTGACGTGCAGCAGGACGTGTAGGCGCAACACCCATACGGTAAACTGTATTGTCCAAACGAGCTTCAAGCAACTTGATGAGGTTTTCACCGGTTGCGCCCTTCTGGCGAGATGCTTCTACGTAAGTATTAGCAAATTGCTTTTCAAGCAGGCCATAAGTGTATTTTGCTTTCTGCTTTTCTTTAAGCTGTATAGCATATTCACTTGGCGCTTTGCGCTTACGTGTTCCGCCGTGCTGGCCGGGAGGGTTGCTCTGCTTTTGCAGGCTTTTGCCTGATCCGAGGATAGGCTCGCCGAAGATGCGGCAAATTCTGTTCTTTGGTCCTGTATAACGTGCCATTGACGATTTTTTTGTTTACCTGCTCCGTCTCATTTAAAAATCGTAAAAGCCGATCCGGAACAGGGGATTATGAAAAATTGATTGTCTTAGTGTTATGCTATGTAGATTATACACGGCGTTTTTTAGCTGGGCGACAGCCATTGTGCGGCAATGGAGTGATATCCTTGATAGAAGTGATCTCAATACCATTGTTGCTTAAACCACGGATAGCGCTTTCGCGTCCAGATCCCGGGCCTTTCACATAAACGTCAACCCTCTTCAGGCCAGCGTCTGTTGCTACTTTAGCACAGTCCTGTGCTGCAAGCTGTGCAGCATATGGTGTGTTTTTCTTAGAACCGCGGAAGCCCATCTTACCTGCGGAAGACCAGGATATTACCTGACCTGTTTTGTTAGTGATACTGATGATGATGTTGTTGAAGGTTGCACTGATGTGCACATCGCCATGAGTATCTACTTTTACGATCCGCTTTTTAGCGGCGGTTTTAGCGGTTGATTGCGCTTTTGCCATTTTCTTTTAAAAATAAGGTAGTCAAAAAATGTTTAACTGGGTTTAACCAGTCCTTATCCATTCCTCCCCGGTGCACCAAACAACCGGATCCGGCAATGGCTTAAGATTATTTCTTAGGTGCTTTCTTCTTCCCTGCAACTGTCTTACGCTTACCTTTACGGGTACGGCTGTTGGTACGTGTGCGCTGACCACGTAAAGGAAGACCTTTACGGTGACGTACACCACGATAACATGCAATATCCATTAGGCGCTTGATGTTCATTTGCACTTCAGAACGGAGCTGACCTTCTACTTTAAACTCGCTGTTGATGATATTACGAATGGCAGTCTGCTCTTCATCGTTCCACTCAGCGGCTTTCTTGTCATAATGAATGCCGGCTTTGTCGAGGATGTACTGGGCAGTACTTGGTCCAATACCATAAATGTAGGTGAGTGCGATCTCACCGCGCTTGTTTCTAGGAAGATCAATACCAGCTATACGAGCCATTAATATTGAATATTTAAATTAAAAATTAAGAAAAAATTATCCTTGTCTTTGTTTGAAGCGTGGGTTCTTTTTGTTGATGATGTACAATTTCCCTTTACGGCGTACAATCTTACAATCAGCACTGCGCTTCTTGATAGCTGCTCTAACCTTCATAACCGGTTATTTTTGTTTTTATTTATAACGATATATAATACGCCCCCTACTTAAATCGTAAGGGCTCATTTCTACTCCAACTTTATCCCCGGGTAGTATCCGTATGTAGTGCATACGCATCTTGCCAGAGATGGTGGCTAATATTTCGTGACCGTTTTCGAGGCGTACACGAAACATAGCATTTGACAAAGCTTCGACGATTGTCCCGTCTTGTTTGATTAAAGACTGTTTAGCCATATTTTAAGGACTGCAAAGGTAATGAAAATATTTTATCCCAATAAAGATATTTTCAGAAAAAATTATTTTTCGCTGAAATATTGGTAAACCAATGCATTTTTATGGTGTAAAGTGGTAAATATGCTACTCATTTGCTCATATATGCCAGGCTTAACTGCAAAAAGAACAAATAGCAGTTGTTTTAAGTACCAATTTCACTTGATTATTTTCCTCTTCTGCCCTTTTTAGAGACATTATACCATTGGAGACATTACCAGGGTTTGCGCCCAAGCCAGCAATGATGAGTATTGTTCATCAATAAAATCGTGCGGCAATTCAAAAGCCGGGTACTTGGTAGTGAGGAATACTGTGTGCATACCCAGGCGTTTGCCAAACTCCATATCGCTCATAGTATTACCTACCATAACAGAGTTTCTAAAGTCAATATTAGGAAAATCTTCTTTTGCCTGCAGCCCCATGCCGGTATTGGGCTTACGGTTATGGTCCTGGTCGCTTATGGCGATACAGGAATACACCTTATCTATCCTTCCGCCTGCATCTTTCACCTGTGCTATCATGTTTGCAGATATGTCTTTCAGTGCGTCCATGCTCATGATACCGCGGCCTACCCCACGCTGATTGGTAACTACCACAATGGTGCTGAAAATATGACTAAAGGTGCTTATAGAAGACAGTACGCCTTCATGAAACTCAAATTCTTTCCACGATGTAATGTAAGACCCTACACTTTCTACATTTATTACTCCATCCCGGTCTAGAAACAAGGTACGGCTACTATCACTGCCGCCCTCTATATTAAAGGGGTTCATTTTATACAATTTTAAAAAAGTTCCTGTTCAACTAACTGACAAATAATATGCCCTACCATTATATGCGCTTCCTGTATCCTTGGTGTATCATTACTAGGTACGTTTATCAGGTAGTCGCATATGTTTTTCATTTTTCCACCGCTCTCGCCTGTTAATCCTACACTAATCATACCATTTTCTTTAGCTTGCTCTATAGCTTTTATGATATTAACAGAATTGCCAGATGTGCTTAAAGCAACCAAAACATCGCCTTTTTTACCCATTCCCTTTATCATACGACTATAGACTACATCGTAACCATAATCGTTGGCTACTGCAGTCATATACGATGAATTGCAGTGTAAAGCTTCAGAAGGCAACGGATCGCGATCTGTATAGAAGCGGCCACTGAACTCTGCTGCCAGGTGCTGCGCATCGGCTGCGCTGCCCCCATTGCCACAGAAGAGCACCTTGTTGCCATTTTTAAAGGCATCAGTCATAAGTGCCGTAATCGTTTCAATAGTGTCCAACAAGGCTGGGTTTTCCAATATTCGCTGCTTGGTGGTCACCGATGCGGTAATAATATTTTTTATTGCTGTCTGCATAAATTTTAAAGTCGCTAAAAATACAAAAAGCGCACGGAATACGTGCGCTATTAAAACGTTTTTCTATCGTTAATTATTGTAAATGAACTAATTATATTACCAGCATTGCATCACCATAACTGAAGAAGCGATACTTTTCCTTTATAGCGGTCTGGTAAGCCTCCATTGTAAGATCGTAACCGGCAAACGCACAAACCATGATCAGCAAGCTGGTTTTAGGCAGGTGAAAGTTTGTAACCAAAGAATTAGCTATAGAGAACTCATATGGCGGATGTATGAACAGGTTGGTCCATCCTTCCTGCTGTTTCAGCAAACCTTGCGCTGTTACAGAGCTTTCAAGGGCACGCATACTTGTAGTACCTATTGAGCAGATATTACGATGCTCAATTTTTGCCTTATTCACTATTTTGGTTGCGTAATCAGTAACATTAAAGTATTCAGCATCCATCTTGTGTTTGCTCAGGTCTTCAACCTCAATAGGACGGAAAGTACCTAAACCGGTATGTAAAGTCACCTCGGCAAAGTTTACCCCTACTATTTCAAGGCGTTTTATTAGCTCACGACTAAAGTGCAGGCCAGCGGTAGGTGCAGCAACTGCCCCTTCGTACTTAGCATATACAGTTTGGTAGCGCTCTTTATCTTCTTCTTCAGGCTTGCGTTTGATGTACTTTGGCAATGGGGTTTCGCCCAGTGTTTCCAGCATATCTTTAAAATCCTGTTCGCTGCCATCAAAAAGGAAGCGTATAGTACGCCCACGAGATGTAGTATTATCAATTACTTCAGCTACCAGCTCATCATTATCACCAAAATACAGCTTGTTACCTACGCGTATTTTGCGGGCAGGATCAACGATAACATCCCAAAGATGGTTTGGCTTATTCAGTTCACGCAGTAAAAACACTTCTATTTTGGCACCAGTCTTTTCTTTACGGCCATACAGGCGTGCAGGGAAAACTTTGGTGTTATTTACCACCATTACATCCTTATCGTTGTAATAGTTTAAAATGTCCTTGAAGGTCTTATGCTCTATCTTGCCGGTATCCTTATGAACGATCATCAGGCGGCTTTCTTCACGTGTCTTTGTTGGATGTTGCGCTATTAGATTTAACGGTAATTCGAATTTGAATTGCGACAACTTCATATTTGGAGAATATAATTTAAAAGTTGGCGAAGATAGCGAAAAAATACCTTTATCCAATAAAATATTTTCTTCTCATATGTTTTGATGCTATCTAAACCCTGGGTTGTAAACACTTTAAACCTAAAAAAAACAGGGCTTAATGCTTATTAAGCCCTGTGCATGAATATGTTATATTCTTAGTTGATACCCAACAACTCCACATCAAATATTAAAGTGCTGTTGGGACCTATCTGTGCACTTACCTGCCTGTCGCCATAACCCAACTCAGATGGTATAAAGAATCTGTACTTGCTGCCTAAATTCATCAAAGGCACACCCTCTGTCCACCCCTTGATAACCGCTTGCAAAGGAAAGGTTGCCGGCTGGCCACGCTGTACAGAGCTATCAAATATAGTACCATCTATTAGTGTACCGTGGTAATGGCAGGTTACTTTATTTGCTGCTGTTGGTTTAGGACCAGTACCTTCTGTAAGTACTTCGTACTGCAGGCCACTAGGGGTTGTGGTAACGCCTGGCTTCTGTTTGTTCGCTTCCAGGAAATCCTGACCAGCTTTTAAATTTGCTGCTGCTGCTTCGTTTTTCATATTAAATAATTTTTCTACTACACCCATTACGGTTGAATTGTGGCCGCAATTTAAGGATAATAAAATTATTTTGAAGTCACATAGATCTTCTGTCTTAACTATAGTTATTGCACGGCAGCTTTTGCATAACCTGAGCTTGTTTCATTACCCAGGCGTACTATGTACATACCCCGCGGTAAGCTTAAATTGCTAAGCTGTATGCGTTGTGTGCCGGCAGCTTTTGAAAGTGTTTTTGATAATACAGCACGCCCAGTTATATCGTATAAAGCCAGGTTGTAGTTTCCAGCAACAGGCAACGTGCATTCCAAAGTAATATTATCACGGGGCACACCAAGTATTGTAAGCGGTATAGTTTCTTTTACGGGGTTATTGATCAGTAAAGTGGTTGTCGTAAAAACACTATCTATGTACCAAATGCTCCCGGTACTATCTGTTGATGTATATTTAAACGCCACATACAATGGTTTAGCCTTATAAGGGGTCAAGTCTATCTGGTGCATGCGCCAAGCTGTGTCGTCAGCAGAAAATGGGACAACGATCTTTGTCCAGCTACAGCTATCACACAAAGGATCTTCGGTTCCATTTTCATTGGTTACATATACTCCCAGGCTATCGCCATTGCGTGAGTAGCGGTCGAAAAAATTAAAGTATATATGTGTGTATGCACTTAGATCGAGCTTGGGTGTGTACAACACCTGCGTATCTATGTTATGGGTTGTGATGTAATCGTTAATGGTCATACATGGCGACCCATTTAAACCTTGATTTGATGAGCATTGCCAATATTGCACTCCCCAAATAGCGTATTGTGTCCAGTGATTAGGGAAAGGCGTTGCGGACACACAGGCAGCGTCAAAATTTTCGTTAAGGGAAGTAAAGGATTGGGAATAACAGGAACCCAATACGAGGAAGCAAAAAAATGATAGGATAAGTGGTTTCATAATGGATAATTAAAGCTTGATTGCAGATTTACTTTTTTATCTCATAGTATTATTAACTCAAAGCAGTTTAGAGTAGTGAATAGAGCAATTAAAGAACAATTATTTGTCCGGCCATTCTATTGTACAGCAGCTTTTGCATAACCATACCAGGTCTCATTACCCAACCTAACCAGGTACATCCCCTTAGGCAGGTTCACATCGTTTAGCATAGTGCGTTGTACACCAGCTGGTTTGGTGAACGTTTTAGCAATGAGCACGCGGCCAGTAATATCATATAGGTTCAGTTGGTAGGTGCCGGCAACAGGCAGTGTATATTCAAGGTTAATCCCGTCTCCATTAGGTATCCCCAAAACGGTAACGGGGATATTCTCTTTTACAAGATTGGGTCCTGCAGAGAGTGTTTGTGTAGTGAATACACTGTCTATATACCAGATACTACCCGAAGTGGTAGATGAGCTATACTTAAAGCCTACATAAAGTGGTTTCGATTTATAAGGGGTAAGGTCGATCTGGTGTTCTTTCCACGTCGTATCACTCTGTATAAATGGGATAACGATCTCGGTCCAGCTACAACTATCACATAAAGGGTTACCGCTGCCACCGTATTGGTTGGTCACATACACATCAAGGGTGTCGCCACTACGCGAGTATTTGTCGTAGAAGTTGAAATAGATCTTGCTATAACTGCTCAAGTCAAGTTTAGGAGTGATCAGCCATGTAGTATCTGCATTGTGCATGTTAGTGTAGTCGTTCATACTGATGCAGGGCGTGTTATGAAGCCCCTTACCCTGCGTACATAACCAGGATTGTGCGCCTGCTATAGCAAATTGGTGCCAAAAATTGGGGAAACCGGAAATAGAGGCACAGGAAACATCAAAATTTTCATCCAAAGAGGTAAGCACAGGATCCTGGGCATGGCAATGCCCAAAGAGAAATAGGGAAAATATGGATAGGAAAAATGTTTTCATACCTAAATGTATTGAAAAAATGAAAGGCTTAACTACTTTCATGATATAATATTAAGAAATAAAATCCTATTGTGGTAAGAACACAGGAAAAAATGACACTGAATTTGAATGTGCAAGTGTAAATTTAAATTGCGGCAGACCGAACGAGTATAAACACCTATGGCAAAAAAGACAAAAAAACTACCCGCAGTTTACAAATTATTTGGTGCGGTAGCTGTAGGTGCATATGTATGTGCTGTGGGATGCGTGGTGATCAGCATTACTGTTTTCAGGAAGATAATGCCTAAATGAATACCTGAATTTCACCAAATAACAAAAAAGCAGGTGCCGCAAAATCTAATCAACTTTAGGCTTACTTTTGATTCCAAAATATAAAAAATTATGCAAGCCTGGAACGACTATCTGTCTCAGAACAAAGACCGCTTTCTTGATGAACTGCTGGACCTTTTGCGCATACCATCGGTAAGTGCAGACAGCAAATATAAAAATGATGTAGCACGCTGTGCCGAAGCCGTAAAAGAGAACATGCTTAAGGCTGGTTGCGACACCGTTGAGATATGCCCTACTGCAGGCCACCCTATAGTGTATGGCGAAAAGATAATTGATGCAAGCTTGCCAACAATATTGGTATATGGCCACTACGATGTACAGCCTGCCGACCCGCTGGAACTCTGGCACAGCGGCCCCTTTGAACCTGTGATAAAGGACGGTAAAATATACGCACGCGGCGCATGTGATGATAAGGGCCAGATGTTTATGCATATAAAAGCGCTGGAGGTGATGACCAAGACCAACACACAGCCCTGCAATGTAAAGATCATGATAGAGGGTGAAGAGGAAGTTGGCTCATCAAACCTGGGTAAATTCCTGGAAGAAAATGCAGCCAAACTGAAAGCGGACATCGTACTGATATCTGATACTTCTATGATCAGCATGGAACATCCTTCCATTGAAAGTGGCCTGCGTGGACTTGCATATATGGAAGTGGAAGTTACAGGCCCTAACCGCGACTTACATAGTGGTGTATATGGCGGCGCTGTAGCAAACCCTATCAACATACTGGCCAAAATGATCGCTTCTATGCACGATGAAAATAACCACATCGCTATTCCTGGCTTTTACGACAAGGTGCAGGAACTTACAGCAGCAGAACGTACAGAGTTAAATAAGGCCCCATTTGACCTTAACGAATACAAAACAGAGCTGGGTATCAAAGCTGAAATGGGCGAGAAAGGATACACCACCATCGAACGTACAGGCATACGCCCTACCCTTGATGTAAACGGCATATGGGGCGGCTATACCGGCGAAGGTGCAAAAACAGTATTACCTTCAAAAGCAAATGCTAAAATATCTATGCGCCTTGTACCTAACCAGGTATCTGGTGAAATATCTGACCTGTTCAAAAATCACTTTGAAAGCATAGCACCAGCAGGTGTAACCGTAAAGGTAACAGCGCACCATGGTGGGGAAGCTGTAGTAACACCAACCAACTCTCCGGCATACCAGGCTGCTGCAAAAGCTATAAAAACTACATTTGGTAAAGATCCAATACCTACACGTGGTGGCGGCAGCATACCGATTGTAGCCCTGTTTGAAAAAGTATTGGGTATAAAGAGCGTACTGCTTGGGTTTGGACTGGATAACGACAACATACACTCCCCTAACGAGAAATATGATGTGTTCAATTATTACAAGGGCATTGAGACCATACCTTATTTCCACAAATATTTTACAGAAAGCCACGGCAAGTAATAGGATTTACAACACAAAATAAAAGCGGTGGTCAGGATATTATTCCTACCACCGCTTAATATTTATAGACGTTCTAGTTGAAACCTATCAATTAGGTATTCGTTGCTGATAATACCAATTACTTGATACCAAGCTTTGATTTTACAAGAGCAATGATATTATCGCCTTCGTTAGCATATATCAAAGATCCGCCACTGGCATCAAATATGTAAGAGAAGCCATTTTCCTTAGCCACAGAATTAATAGCCTTGGTCACCCTTTCAGTTATAGGTTTGTACATCTCTTCCTTCTTAGCCTGTATTTTTTCCTGTGCACTCTGCTGCAGGCCTTCTATACGGTTCTGCAGGTCAAGCAATTCCTTCTGCTTTACTTCCTTTACTGCATCAGACATAGTTTTTTCACCACCCTGGTATTGCTGAAGTTTTGACTGGTATTCTTTACCCATTGATTCCAGTTCTTCCTGGTAAGACTTTGCATATTTTGAAAGTGCTGTATCTGCTTTTCTGATCTCGGGCATAGCAGCCAGCAGCTCAGAAGAGTTAACATAACCCAGCTTCAGCGCAGGGGCCTGTGCCATTGCAAAATGGCTCATAAATAAACTACAGGCGATAACAATAAATACTTTTTTCATCAGGAATTATTATATTTTTTTATTTTAAGTTTTGCAAAATAACTGCCATTATTTGTTTATTCCAAGAATTTTTAAAACATCGTCACTATGATCAAGCTTTGGATCGGCGTAGAACAGACTTATTCCACCCGCTTTGTCCAGCACCATATCATATGCTCTTGATGATGCCATTTTCTGTACTGCATTGTACATACGATCTTGTATCGGCTTTACCAGTTCTTGTCTTTTTTTAAACAGGTCGCCTTCATATCCAAAACGCTGTTTCTGCAGGTCTTTTGCACCTTTCTCTTTTCCTACTATTTCATCTTCCCGCTTTTTCCTCATGTCATCACTCAGCATTGGGCGCTCAGCCTGGTAAGCTTTGTACATCCTATCCACTTCAGCCATGCGGTTATCAATCTCTTCCTGCCAGGTTTTAGAAAGATTATCCAGCTTGGTCTGTGCATCTTTGTAGTCAGATATCTTTTCCAATATATACTTGGAATCGATAACACAGTAGTGTTGCGCATCCGCCTTAAAAGCAGATGCTGTCACTAGTAGTACAACAAACATTAGTTTTTTCATAGCTATGATTTTGATTATTAAGGTTATTAATCCGGCTCAAAGCCCAGCATGAAGTTGAATTTGGAAATATCTTTCAATGCTGTTGTTCCTGCCCCTGGGTTAATCCTATCAAGTCCAATGCCATAATCAAGCCCCAATAAGCCAAACATAGGTAAAAATATACGTATCCCCACACCCACATCCCTATTCAACTGCAGTGGATTGTACACCTTAAAGTTGTCCCAGGCATTGGCTGCATCAGCAAATACAAGGCCGTAGATGGTTGCAGTTGGCGACAAGGAGAATGGATAACGAAGCTCTGTTGTGTATTTGTTAAATATCGTTGCTTCAGAAGCATATACCTCATAACCACGCTGCGAAATGATATCGCGACCTATGAAATAAGAATAACCAGACAAACCGTCACCACCTAATTGGAACCTGTTTAACGGAGAGAAACCAATATCCGGGTTATAATAACCTATGAAACCATACTTGGTAGTAAACCGGAGTACCAGGTTACCCACCACTTTCTGATACCAATCGGCAGTAAAGCGGTATTTGTGGTATTCTATCCACTTATACTTTTGCTGAGATGTCTCGGTAGCGTAGTCCTGCCCTGTAAACGCACTGTATGGAGGCGTGAACTGGAATGTGAAACTGATATTAGAACCACCACGCGGATAAAGTGGCTGGTCTATTGAGTTACGTGCTATTACAAATTTGAAATAAAGGTCGTTTGCTGTACCCTGGGTAAAATCAGAAAGTAAAGCGTAGTTCTGTAGTTTATAGTTATTGTAGAACAACCCATAAGTCATCACGAAGAAGTCATCGGGTACCTTCAGGCGTTTGCTTATGGCAATACCACCACCTATCACTCTTAAATAAGACAGGTTTGGATCGGTACCCACAGCAGCAGCAGAATACTTACTATATACAAAGTTGGTAGTAAGGGCGTTTGGCTTATGACCACCCAACCATGGCTCAGTAAACGATGTGTTGAAAGAGTTATAATACTGACCGTTAGACTGGTAGTTTATTGAGAACTTCTGGCCATCGCCCACAGGCAACGGATCCCAGAATTTAGGTTTGAAGATGTTGCGTATAGAGAAGTTACTGAACGTGATACCTATGTTACCATAGAAGTTGATACCACCACCAAAACCTGCAGATAACTGCAACTGGTCGCTCGATTTTTCAACAACGGTATATTCAATATCAACAGTACCATCTTCAGGATGCGGCTTAGGCTGGATACCTATTTTTTCTTGATCGAAGAAACCAAGATTGGCGATTTCGCGCTGTGAACGGATAAGATCTGCACGACTGAATTTGTTTCCCGGTAGTGTGCGCAGCTCACGACGTATAACGTGCTCATTTGTACGGTCATTACCAAAAATAGTGATGTCCCTAATGGTAGCCTGCGTACCTTCTGTGATGCGCATTTCAAAATTGATAGTATCACCAATAATAGAGGTTTCCACAGGGTCCACGTTGAAGAAGAGATAACCATCATCCATGTAAAGACTACTGACATCTTCACCACCACCTTCAGGGCTCAACTGACGGCCAATACGGGTTTCGAGTAATTGCTGATTATAAACATCTCCTCTTTTTATAGCAAGTACTTTGGTCAGCTGCTCGTTTGAATATTTTGTATTGCCTTTCCAGGTAATATCTCCGAAATAGTATTTATCGCCTTCTTTTACCTTTATATCAATATTGATATTACCATTATCTACCGGGTAAATAGTATCTGCGGCAATAGCTGCATCACGGTAACCCAATGTATTATAATAGGCAACTAACGATTGCTTGTCATCCTCAAACTTTGTTTGGTTGAACTTTGAAGAGCTCAATGACATGTGTACATAAGGGTCTAACGCATCTATAGTTTTAGATAGCGACAGAAAACCAAAGTTGGAAAGGTATTTACCAAAAGAACGTTCATTAGAACTGTATATACTTATTTCATCTGCCGGATGCAAAGTGAGGCGCATTTTCTCTTTGGTCGATTTTAAAGAGTGCTTCAATTTACCTTCAGATGCATGGTAATTGCCAGAAATGTTGATCTGGTTGATGTGCGTTTTATTACCCTTATCTATAGTAAAAGTAAGCATCACCTTATTGGCTGCAATAGTATCCTGTTTTTCCTGTACTGTAACTGAAACCCTGCCAAATCCCTTGTCAGTATAAAATTTCTTTATTCTTACAACAGCTTCTTTTTTGGTTGCTTCTGTTACTACGCGTTCCTTTATAAGGTTCAGTTTTTCTTTCAGTTCCTTTGCTTCTCCTGATTTTATGCCCCTGAAGTTATAACGGCCAAGTCTTGGCCTTTCTTCTATTTGTATAGTGAGAAAAACCTTATCGCCTATGGTTTTGGAAATAACAATATTAACATTAGAAAATAATTCCTGCTTCCACAAATTTTTGATGGCTTTTGCAATCTTATCATCGTTGGGTAAGCGCACTTTTTCACCAACAGTAAGGCCGGTAACGGCTATAAGCAAGTCTTGATCAAGATATTTTGTACCACTTACTGTAACACCCCCTATTTCAAATTCTTTGGGCTTGTCCTGATCTGTATTTTGCGGACCCTGGTACTGCTGTAAACCGCCACCACCTGTACGACCACCAATTTGCCCGTAAGACGCCAACGTACACACACTAAATATTGACAATAGGCAAAAGCGCAAAATACTTTTATACATGCTGGGGATTGTTCGTTTGAATTTGTTCACTGGTTTTGCCGAAACGGCGTTCGCGCTGCTGGTAATTCAGCAATGCTTCATATAAATTTTGTTTTCTGAATTCCGGCCAATGTACATTGGTAAAATACAGTTCAGCATAAGCCAATTGATAAAGCAGAAAATTACTTATGCGGTGTTCGCCACTGGTGCGTATCATTAGTTCGGGGTCGGGAAAAGCCGAAGTGTTGAGATACTCGTGAATTTTATCACCTTTTATATCTTCAGGTTTTAGTTTACCAGCAAGGGCATCGGCCACCATATTTCTTGCAGCCTCATTTATTTCCCAGGTAGCACTATAGCTCAGTGCAAGTACTAAGTTAAGTCCGGTATTAGTTGCGGTAAGTTCTTTGGCTTCATTCAGTTCCTTCTGGCATATTTCGGGCAGGCTTTTAAAATCACCTATGATATGCAGACGAACATTATTTTTTTTAAGCTCCTCCACTTCGCGGCGTATGGTATTTACCAGCAATTCCATCAAAGCATTTACTTCTTCCTGCGGGCGTTTCCAGTTCTCGGTAGAAAAAGCATAAAGTGTAAGATAAGAGATGCCTAGCTCGGCACAGGTATTTACTATTTCGCGTACGCTGATCACACCTTCATGATGGCCATATACCCTATCCTGCCCTTTTTCTTTTGCCCACCTTCCATTACCATCCATTATAATGGCAATGTGCTTTGGCAATTGTGCAAGGTCAACAGATTGTAACAGATCCATATTCAGATATCAGCAATTATGTAAAAAGGTGTGCAAAGGTACAAAAATAGAAAGTAGAGTACGGTAACAAAATATAACACAATAGTTTAACTCCATTTTAACGGCAATTACGCCCGGTGACTACATGATAAAAATTAAAAATTCTGACAATTCACCAATGAAACACATACGCATAAAACTACATAAAAAGATGAGATGTTCACTACATATTAATCCTTTGTTCATTATTGTATTATCCTGGCATATTATCCTACAGCTGCATTATATGGAGAAATGCATGTTTATTTTTGTGAAATAAAGCTATGTTACGACTAGAAATAAAGGCCAAAATGAACCCAACCAAAATAAAATTTACCACTGTCTTGTATTATATCTCTAATTGACTTATTTTGCTATCGGAATTTAAAAATTCTGTGTTTTTACTTCAAAACTTACTAATTAAACATACTACCAGATGAAGAAAATATTACTAGGGGTTAGTGCCGCAATGATGCTGACGAGTTCTGTAATAGCCCAGGATATTCACTACACACAGTACTTTACATCACCATTAACACTCAATCCGGCACTTACGGGTCTTGTACAGAACGATGTACGCTTTTCTGCCAACTACCGCACACAATGGGCTGCCGTATCATCTAACCCATACATCACAGGTACTGTAGCGTTTGATATTGCAACCCTGAAGGGTAAATTGCCTGAAGGTGATGCACTTGGTCTGGGTTTGCTGGGTTTGTATGACAAATCTGGTGAAGGTGGATTACAGAATACATCTGTTGGTCTTTCTGCAGCTTACCATAAAGCATTTGGCGGTTCTAAACAGCACACTATATCATTAGGCGTACAAGGTATGCTGGTTACTAAGAACCTTGACTTCACTAAATTACGGTTTGAGGATCAGTTTGATGCTGCTACAGGTGGAACACCATATTCAACAAAAGAAACTTTCGGTACTGCTGATCTTAGTTATGCTGACTTCAATGCAGGTGTTATGTATTCTGGCCATGTTAGTGAGCATGCAACTGCTTATGCAGGTTTCTCTTACTATCACCTTACTGAGCCGGTTGAAACTTTCCAGAGCAGCAACCACCAGATACATTCACGCCAGACTGCCTACCTGGGTGGTTCTTTCGACCTGAATGAAAACATGGTATTGTATTCAAGCGCTTTATATCAGGCACAGGCTTCAGCTACAGAAGTATTAGTAGGTGCAGCAGTTGGTTTTGTATTGAACCCAGGTCATGACCTTGAATATCGCAAGAACACAATATTCTATCTTGGTGGCTGGTATCGCTACGGAGATGCAGTATCTCCTTACATTGGTTTGGGTTGGGCTAAAATGCAGCTTGGCGTAAGCTATGATGTTAATATCTCTAGCTTCACACCAGCTACAGGCGGTGCAGGCGCTTACGAACTGTCTCTGACTTTCAATGGTAACATCAACAAACGTGCTGACCAACCACATTACAACTTTGCTTGCCCTAAGTTCTAATTCAAATTACCATACTTGAAAAAACCGGCTTCATGCCGGTTTTTTTTGTTTTATAGCCCCTTTGCTTTACTCACATACTTATTGTCCTTTATCCAAAATCTGTACGGCAGCATAGCATCGTCCTGTGCATAAGCAACACCTACGCGGGTGCCCGCTATAATATCTTTGGACTTTATTTTAATCCCCCTGTCTTCTATATATATGTCTGGCCCAGTGAGCATGGTACCTGTATGCAGTTTATCTATTCCCATTGCGGCACTCAGAGCCCCTGGACCAGCAGTAACGGCCGACACTAGCTTTTCTTTATGCCTGCGCTGCAGCATATAAGAAATACCCTCTAATGGCTCCAATGCCCTTATAAGAACTGCGTGGGGCGTATCTTTAAAATGGGTAACAACATTAAATAAGTGATGTATGCCATAACACAGGTACACATAAGCTACCCCACCCTGGCCATACATCACCTCTGTACGACTGGTACGCCTGCCACCATGCGCGTGTGATGCCTTATCGATAACACCTGCATAAGCTTCTGTTTCTACGATCATCCCGGCTGTATATTCGCCATTAAAATTGGTGACCAGTACTTTGCCCAACAATTCGCGTGCTACCTGCACCACATCCTCCCTTGTATAAAACGATTCCGGCAATATCATGCGGTAAAGATAAAATGGATATTATTGAAAATAATAACTATCCTTCCAGTATAGGCCATACCTCTTTCCAGCTAAATAGCTGCTGACTGGTTTGTATAAACTATCAAACCCCTATCTTTACCTTGTTGAGAATATTTACTTTCATATTATCCATATACATCCTGTTGCTTACAGGGGTACCTTGCTGCATATTTGATAATTGTGCAAAAGACAATGTGGCGCAATCTATACTAACAAAGCAGCGGCCAGTAAAAGAAAAAGGTTGTAATAATTGTTGTTCGCCATTCTTTAGTTGCAGTAATTGTGGTGGCTTTATAATTCAGCAACATCTTACTATCAAACCTGTCCTGACGCAAAGTAATCCTCAAAGGTTCTCCCTTTACAAACAACCCTACCTGCCGGAATACATACCATCTGTATGGCAACCTCCGCGTTTAGCCTGATATGACATTTTGTAATTGACCATGCCCACGGGCATTGGTTATCAACATTTATTCATTTCAAATCCAGGCGATGAAAACAATCATTATAAGTGTAATGGCTTTATTTGCCATACAACAAGCATCAGCGCAAAACAGTTTTTCAGTTTACATAAAAGACGGCAAAACAAAAGAAAGTGTACCGGGTGCAACAGCAAATATACAAGGAACAACAAATGGCAATAGCACAGACGTAGAGGGCTTAGTTACCCTGCAAGGGATTGCCAATGGCAAGCAGATCATTATCTATAAAGCTATAGGTTATAAGGCAAAGTTTGATACGCTCATCTTTCCGTTAGCAACCACTGATACGAATACTATTTTTATGGATGGTACAGAGGCGGAGCTGGACGAAGTAACCGTGAGCACAACCAGGAGTACACGAACCATACAAGACATCCCCACCCGTGTGGAAGTAATAGGTGGTGAAGAACTTGACGAGAAAGGGAACATGAAGCCAGGAGATATACGCATGATGCTGAGTGAAAGCACGGGCATTCAAACCTTGCAAACCTCTGCTACATCAGGTAATTCATCTATCCGCATAGAAGGACTTGATGGCCGATATACCCAGATATTGAAGGACGGGTTTCCGCTATATGCAGGGTTTTCTGGAGGATTGGGATTATTGCAAACACCGCCATTGGACCTGAAGCAGGTAGAAATAATTAAAGGTTCATCTTCAACACTATATGGCGGTGGCGCAATAGCCGGACTCATTAACCTTATATCTAAAACACCAAAAGAAGAGCGTGAGTTACGCTTTCTTGTAAATGGCACCTCTGCTTTGGGGTTGGATATAAACGGCTATTACGGACAACGCTTTGGCAAAATAGGGTTTACCATCTTTGCAGCTTATAACAGTAATGCCCCTTATGACCCTGCTGGTATAGGACTAACCGCTATTCCCAAATTTGAAAGATATACTTTCAACCCAAAATTGTTTTTTTACCTGGATAAAAAGACCGACTTAATATTCGGATTAAACACCACTGTTGAAAAAAGGCTTGGTGGTGACATACAATACATTAAAGGTACCGGGGATAACATACATAGTTACTATGAAGACAACAACACACAACGCTATAGCAGTCAACTTGAAGTAAAACACAGATTCAGTGACCAGGTATCTCTTTCCATCAAAAATAGTATAGACCTTTTTGACCGGGTGATCAACACCCCGGGTTACAAGTTCGATGGGTCGCAAACCAGCAGTTTTACGGAAGCCAGTTATTCACGCCATGAAGATAAAACTGAATGGGTGGGTGGGGCAAATGTGTTCACTGATGGATTTAGTGAACAAAAATTGACCAACATACCGTTGCGTAATTACACACAAACAACAATAGGTGGGTTTATACAAAACACATGGGACATTAGTCACAAAATTATTCTTGAAAGTGGCTTACGTAGTGATTATATAGAGAACTATGGCTGGGCCTTGCTGCCGCGTGTTTCTCTACTGTATAAGATCAATAACCAACTGACATCCAGACTCGGCGGTGGCCTGGGTTATAAAACGCCCACTATTTTTACAGAAGAGAGCGAGCGGATACAATACCGTAATGTTTTACCAATAAGTGCAGACAGCAATAAACTTGAAAAAAGCTATGGCGCAAATTGGGATGTAAATTATAGAACATCTTTTGCCGATGGCGCCATTTCTTTTTCGGTAAACCAGCTCTTCTTCTACACGCGGCTTAACGATCCATTACTGCTAACCCCTATCGGGACAGACCTGTACCAATTTAAAAATGTAGCAGCGCATATTGATGCACAAGGCGCTGAAACAAATATTAAGCTGGGTTATAAAAACTTCAAGCTATATCTGGGCTATACCTACACCTACTCGTATATACACGACGGCAGTAATGTAAATGAAACACCATTAACGCCCCGGCATCATACCAATTCTGTATTGACCTATGAAATTGAAAATAAATTAAAGCTGGGCCTGGAAGCATATTATTACAGCCCTCAAAAGCTAAGCGATGGCTCTACAGGAAGAGACTACTGGCTTTGTGGATTTATGGCAGAACGTGCATGGAAAAAGTTCTCACTGTTTATAAATTTTGAGAACTTTCTCGACACCCGGCAGACGCGTTTTGGCACTATTTATACCGGTACTATTACTAATCCTACATTCAAGGATATATACGCCCCACTAGATGGTTTTGTTGCAAATGGAGGAATTAAAATAAATCTATAAGCAAGATTTATTGGTCTTATTTATTTCGGCAACTTTATTACCTGTTGCCATTAGCGTACATTTATAACCTTTATGTCTAACAAAGCAACACTTTACCTTATACCCGTGCCAATAGCAGATGGTGCAGTGCACACCTTGCCAGCAGATGTATATACTGTTACCAGCGACACCAAGTATTATTTTGTAGAAAACATACGTTCTGCAAGGCGTTTTCTACGCTTGTTGCACCCTGCTATCAATATTGATGAAATGCAATTCTCTGAGATCAGCAAGCATGAGGGCGCAGATATGAATACCTTCAAGAAATGGCTGAAAGAAGGGCATACTATTGGAGTACTGAGTGAATCGGGCTGCCCGGGTATTGCTGATCCCGGTGCAGAGTTGGCAGCTGTTGCACACCAGGCTGGTGCTGCTGTGGTCCCCATTTCAGGACCTAGTTCGATCATCCTATCACTCATGGCATCGGGCCTTAATGGACAAAGCTTTTGCTTTACCGGCTACCTGCCTGTAAAAGATCCCGAACGCAGCAAGCGCATTAAACAACTGGAACAAGTATCTGCTAAGGAGAAGCAAACACAGCTGTTTATAGAAACCCCTTATCGCAATGATGCTTTGCTCGCCGACTTGCTGAAGACGTGTTTGCCTGGCACCAGGTTGTGCGTAGCACAGAACCTAACTGCGCCTGATGCATTTATAAAAACATGCAGTATTGAGCAATGGAAAAAAGAAACACGTGTATTGGGGAAGATACCGGCAGTGTTTTTGATACTGGCTTAAAATGGTAATGATCAATGAATAGGGTGGGTAGCCTGCCCTATTCATTTAATATGGATTAGTGCTATCCACGCCTACTATGCGATCCACAATATATTGTCCTTTATCGCTGTTCTTCTCATTGTAGTTATCGCCCCGCCATGGTAATGAACGGCGGTACTGTACATAATGCAACTTCACTATTCTACCTGTATTCGCATTCAGGGAATCTGCAATACCCTTGTCTGAAACGCTGAAATAAAAATAATTGGAGTTCACCAAACCAGTATTAGCACGCTGGCCAAAACCAAGTTGCACCATTTCGCCCTCATAAGTTTTGAACAGGTTGCCACGTCTTGAAAATTTCTGCAACGCCCCCTCACGATAACCATCACTATACACGCTATAATAAAACCAGTACACATACGCGGTTACGCTCATAATTATGGCTACAGAAAGGAGCAGTATAACTTTACGCATAGTAGTATAAATATTGATAAAAATAGATGAAATTATTTGACTGTCCTACCCTTCCATTGGTATGTGCCTGTAAAACCTGAAAACCCAACCAGTACTATATACAATATGTGCAACGGTTGTAGCAACGGGAACACCCATAGCTGCCGTCTTTTATTAAAAAACCGGGCAACCGGGTACAGGTAAATAAGCTCTGCAACAATTTTAGTACCAATGCAAACTCCTAGTACCGGCAAGTAACCCTTATTGAATATACACCCAATAGCCAATGCAAACATTGCGAGGTTAAAAAGATAAACAAAACTGAGCACTATGGTCATTTTTTGATCATCATACTTGCCCGATTTTGAAGCCCAACGTACCCTTTGTCTGTAAAAACCTGGCCAATCAGGTTGTGGAGGTGTACCTACAATAGCAGCTTTCGATTTAAGATAACCAATACGCGAAGGATATGCCTTCTGTAACTTCATCATCAGCAAGTAGTCATCGCCAGATGCCAGGTGATCTATACCCTTATAGCCATCTACCTGCTTGTACGCAGCCCTTGAAAAGGCTAGGTTTGCGCCATTGCTCATGTTACCCATTTTCATGTAGTGGCTTGCAGCTGTGATGCCCTGCATACTCATAAAATCGAGCGATTGAAATACTTGTACCAAGCTAGCATCATTAGTAAAATCAACCGGTGCAACAATAAGGACCGGCTCTTCCTGTTCATACTTTGCAGCTATGTGCGCCAGCCATTTTGACGGCGCAGTACAGTCAGCATCTGTGGTTATAATTAGCTTCCCTGTACTATGAGCTATACCGGTAGCAATAGCTTTTTTCTTATAAGCCACAATATCTTCTGCATTCATATGGGCTGCCAGACTAATATACTTGACCCGATCATCTTTATAGCTGTTTACAATTGCTGCTGTTCCATCTGTGCTGTGGTCATCCACCACAATTACCTCAAGCAGATGGTGGGGATATTGCTGTGCGAGTATAGCGTCTATACACTTTCCTATATTGGCTTCCTCATTCCTTGCCGCTATAATTATACTAATGGAAGTATATGGCACATAGCCATCACTCACATGATACAGCGGTTGCTTTAGCCAACCATAGAGATACAGTATCATGAGTACAATATAAACTATCTGCAAAAGCAGGCAAAACCCTGATAATATCATTAGTCGAGAAGGGTTTTAGCTATTTCAGGTATTGATTCTGCATTTATGGTACGATGACCGCAATTTAAAATAGTTAAATGGGCTGTTTTCAAGTTTTTTGCAAAGTTACTGGCTAGTCGCGCAGCTATTATGGTATCGTATTGCCCGGCAAAAATATAAACAGGTATCTTGTACTCATTCAATATGCTTTTTAGTTTGCCAATATTAGGTCTTAACGAACTGGTTACATTCCACACATTCCTTAAAAACTCCCGGCTTTGCCTATCCTGCAAATGATTGAGAACAAAAGTATGCAGTGATGCCTTTATCAGCTTATATTTTCTTAACTGGTTCAGGATGCTGATATAAACACCTGGCCTTTCCACAAGATGGTTCATGAAGCGCTTACCCAGGCAGGTATTAGTACTAAAAGAATAGAATGAATGCGATGACATTCCGTCTGATGACAACAGCGCTAATCTATCAATTTGTTCCGGCATATGCTCAGCAACTGCCAGACATATACGACCACCTAAGCTATACCCCATAAGCGAGAATTTATCTACGCCGTATCTTTCCTTCATATCCTTTAACAACAAACCAATATCCTCAATAGTAAGCCGTTTGCCATTCCATTTACTGCTTCCATGATACGGCAGATCGAAAGAAAGGATAGTGTATTCACTGCCCAGGTATTTTTCAAAAGGACTAAAAAGAGCTGCACTATTACCATAACCATGAAATGCAAGCAATAATTTTTTACCGGTACCCATCACTAGATAGTGCAACTGTTCATCACCCGGCAAAACATATGTACCTGTCTGTTGCATTCTTAGAGAAATTCTATACTTGTATTGAAAAAATAATGACCAATATCATCAGGATAATGTGGTAATTTAACAAGTGTAATCGTGATTATTCATTTATTTTTATAAAAAAGCAGTGATATGGAAACGCAAACCAAGGCTGGCATACAAGGCGGTGGATTTTTGATACAAACTTCTACCCCTGAAGATACGTTTACCCCTGAAGATTTTAATGATGAGCAGCATATGATCATAGATATGTGCCGGGAATTCCTCGATAAGGAAGTGATACCTCATCTGATTGAAATTGATGCCCAGAAGGAGGGCCTGATGCCTGAACTGCTGGATAAAGCAGGCGAACTGGGATTACTGGGAGCTGCTTTTCCTGAAAAATATAATGGCTTGGGTAAGGACTTTGTAACATCTACCCTGGTAAATGAGTGCCTTGGTGGTGGTCATTCTTTCGCAGTGGCGATGGCGGCGCACAATGGTATTGGTTCGCTGCCTATACTATACTTTGGTACAGAGGCACAAAAAGACAAATACATACCCAAACTGGCTACCGGCGAAATGAAAGGTGCCTATGCACTTACGGAACCAGGTTCAGGATCGGATGCACTAGGTGCTAAAACCACTGCAACCCTGAGTGCAGATGGCAAACAATATGTAATAAACGGACAGAAAATATGGATCACTAATGCGGGGTTTGCTGATGTTTTCACAGTATTCGCGAAGGTGGACGGCGATAAGTTCAGCGCATTTATAGTAGATAGGAATACATCGGGCCTTACATTTGGGGCTGAAGAACATAAAATGGGTATTAAAGGATCCAGCACACGCCAGTTATTTTTCGAGAACTGTGCTGTACCTGTTGATAACCTGCTGGGCGAAATAGGCCGCGGGCATATCATAGCATTCAACATCCTGAATATTGGCAGGTTAAAGCTTTGTGCTGCCACACTTGGAGGTGCCAAACGCGCACTGAATACCAGCATAGTATATGCGGCAACACGCGAGCAGTTTAAGACGCCAATAGCCAACTTTGGCGCTATACAATCTAAAATAGCCGAAATGGCAATAAGGGTATTTGCATCAGAAAGTGCACTGTACCGCAGTAGCCAATGGGTAGATGAAAAGGAGCATGAATTGCGCACAGAAGGCAAGCATGAAAACGAAACACTACTAGGCGCAGCTGAAGAATATGCTATAGAATGTGCTATGCTGAAAGTATTGGGTAGCGAATGCCTGGATTATGTTGTAGATGAAGGTGTGCAGATACATGGGGGCAACGGCTTTTCAGATGAGTATAATATAAGCCGTGCATACCGTGATAGCCGCATCAACCGTATTTTTGAAGGCACCAACGAGATAAACAGACTGCTGGTGCTGGACATGTATCTGAAACGGGCACTTAAAGGCCGTATCAACCTGCTGGGCCCTGCAATGGGCATACAGAAAGAACTAACCAGCATACCTGATTTTGATACCAGCGATGCACCATTTGCAGCCGAATACAAGGTTATAGCTAGCTTTAAAAAAGCTATACTAATGTGTGCAGGCGCTGCAGCCCAAAAGCTATTGGCCAACCTGGAACACGAACAGGAAGTACTGATGAATATAGCAGATATGGCCATTGACACCTTCCAGGCGGAAAGTATGCTGCTGCGCGCTATAAAAATGAGCAATAACAGCCATGCTAATGCAGAACTTGCCTTGGATGCTACACGTACGTTTATGGCTGACGCTGGTGACCGCATCAATCATAATGGTAAAAATGCCATTAATGCATTTGCCGATGGCGATGAGCAACGTATGATGCTAATGGGCTTGAAACGCTTCAGTAAGACAGACAACTTTAATACTAAAGAAGCACGCAGGAGAATTGCTAAAAAGCTGCTGGAAAATAACCAGTATTTCTTTTAATTCTTTTGCTATTGAAAGACAGTAATTGACAACTAGTTAAATTTCATAAAGCGCATTGCCTTAAGGTAATGCGCTTATTTTTTATTTCAGCTCAGCTAAAGCCTTCCCCACCCTTTCCATAGCCTCTTTTAAGAGTGGCATAGCAGCGGCAAAAGATATTCTGATACAATCGCCTGCGCCGAAGGCGCTGCCCCATACCGTGGCAACGTTTGCTTTGTGCAGCAAGTACATAGAAAAGCTTTCATCGTCTGTTATAACGGTATTACCATCTGTTTTACCAAAGAATGAACTGATATTGGGGAATGCATAAAATGCACCATCAGGCATATTGACTTTTACACCTGGCATTTGTTGCAATGCACCGATAATATAATCCCGGCGTTCGTGAAAGGCTTCACGCATAGCGTAAGTTGGCGCAAGATCACTCGTTAGGGCAACAACCGATGCTCGTTGTGTGATGGAATTGGCACCCGAAGTAAACTGCCCCTGGAGTTTTTCACAGGCTTGTATCAATTCTTGCGGGCCAGCCATATAGCCCAGGCGCCAGCCTGTCATTGCAAACCCTTTAGACATCCCATTTATAACCACCACCTGGTCGCGCAATTCCGGGAACTGGGCAATGCTTTCATGACCACCAATGTAATTGATGTACTCATATATCTCATCACTGATAATAGCAATATTTGGATAGCACTTAAATACCTCTGCCAACGCAGCAAGCTCAGTACGGCTATAGACACTACCTGTAGGATTACAAGGCGATGAGAAGATGAACAACTTTGTTTTGTCAGATATGTTTGCCTCCAGTTGCTGTGCCGTAAGCTTAAAATTATTCTCTATACTGCACGGAATATATTTAACAACACCTCCAGCCAACGACACCTGTGCTCCATAAGTAACCCAAAAAGGAGTAGGTATAATAGCTTCATCTCCTGCGTCTATGAGGCACAATATTGCATTAGCTATGGCTTGCTTTGCACCGGTCGATACCATGACCTCAGCAGGAGAATAAGAAAGGTTATTATCCCTTTTTAGTTTCGTGCATATAGCAGCCTTCAGTTCTGGTATGCCGGCAACAGGCGGGTATTTTGTGTAGCCATTCTTAATTGCATCTATTGCAGCGTCACATACATGTTCAGGGGTACGGAAATCAGGCTCACCTATACTCAGATCTATAACATTAATGCCTTGGGCCTTCAGTTCACGGCTCATTTTGGCCATTTTAATGGTCTGCGGTTCTGATATACGGCTGAGGCGTTGTGATAATTGCATAGGGGCAAATATAGGAATGATAACGTGAATGAGGTTGGATATTGCCGAAGAAATGAAATAGAAATGAACGAATGAGGATATTCTCCGAAAGTACTAAAGCAATATCTGTAAACATAAAAAGGGCGGAGACCAGCTCCGCCCAAATAGGTTTAAAATATAAGATTGTATTATCTCACCCCGTGCATCATTTTTTTCAGTGTACCAGATAACAGGAATAATATTACAGAAGCTACACCTGAAAGCACAACAAATACCATAAAGAATTCAAATAGGTTATGTATCGTAAATCCTGCAAAATGTGGATTCTCAATACTGATCTTCGCTGTTTGCAGAAAACTCATTTGTTCTGAAGTTGGCACTACCCGCTTATCCAGCACCGCCTGCAAGTCAATTCCATGACTGGATGCTGCTACAAACTTATCCGTGGTATTGGGGATGAGTGCACCAAGTGTACCGGCCAAGGCATAACCAGCTGCATTTGAAAGGAAGAACACCCCAAAAAGCAGTGATGAAAAACGCTGTGGAGATAGTTTTGAAACCAGAGATAATCCAATTGGAGAAAGACATAACTCCCCTAAAGTATGTAGTAGGTAAAGAATGATTAACCAACCTACGCCCATTTTTTCTGTCATACCCAGGGACTTTACCCTCATTGCTATCACAAAATAACCTGCAGCTAAAAGCAAAAGGCCAATAGACTGTTTAACCGGAGATATGGGCTCTTTACCTTTTTTACTCAATTGAACCCACATCCAGCTGAACGGAAATGCAAATATGACAATGAAAATGGCATTAAAGTTCTGTACAAGACTAGGAGGCATCTGCCATCCAAGAATGTTGGTATCTGTTTGCTGGTCGGCAATGAAAGTAAGAGAAGACCCTGCCTGCTCAAAACAAGCCCAGAAAAAGATAACAAAGAAACCAACAATGTAAATAACAAGTATGCGTTGGGTTTCAATTTTAGTCAGCGATTTATCTGTTAATATAAAGACAGCAAGACTGATACCCGAAGCATAAATAAAAGGATAAACAAATGTTTTGATCGGAGACGATGCCAGAGCGCTGAAATAACCTCCTATACCTGACATACCAGTAGGAACAGGCATTGCAGAAGGGTCCCAAGCAAGATACTGGAAAATAAAATACAGGCCTAGCATGAGCAAACTGGCTAGAAAAATTGACTTTCCGGAAAATTTTGCCACTATCACATCATCTGCTACCGCCTCTGATTTATTGCTTTTGGGAACACCACCAATCGGCTTACCCTCTGGCGTAACTATGTACTTATTCTTTAAAATAAAGAATATTACTGTAGCCAGCAACATAGCACAACCTGCTGCGAGAAAACCATATCTGAATGCTTCTACAACGCGTACATCGCCATGCTTTACATCACCTACGGTAGAACAAACAAAGTTGCCTAAAAATGCACCTACGTTTATACCCATGTAGAATATAGTGAAGGCAGAATCCAGGCGTGTATCAGCCTTTGGATATAGGCTACCCACCATTGACGATATATTGGGTTTGAAGAATCCATTTCCCAATATGATAACGCCCAATGCTATATACATCAATGTTTGGGCAAAATGCAGGTCTGTCTTGTACTGCGATGCACTCATAAAAAGCATGAACTGCCCTAATGCCATAGTAAGGCCACCGATGGTGATGCAGTTCCTATTTCCGAGGAACTTATCTGACATAAAACCACCCAACATAGGTGTTAGGTAGCATAAGCCTAAGAAACCACCATAGATAAGGGAACTGTCAGAGTCTTTAAATGCAAGTGCATTTATAAGGAACAATGAGAGTATGGCGCGCATGCCATAGAAGTTAAAACGTTCCCACATTTCTGTAGTGAACAATACGGCAAGTCCTTTGGGGTGTTTCAACCGCGCAGGTGTTTCCTCTGCTGATATTGGCATATCGAGCGTTGTGCCAACTTTAAGATCTTGATCCTGACCCATTTTTTTGTTTTGTTTTTACTATAATACCTATAGAACCGCCAAAATAAATAAATTTATTTAGCGAACGCCCTGCATTTTTTTTCTTTTTTTTGCGGTACTTAATATTATACATGAATATTTTACTGCTTGGCAGTGGTGGCCGCGAGTGCGCCCTTGCATGGAAATTACAGCAAAGCCCGCTTTGCGACAGCTTATATATAGCCCCCGGCAACGCTGGAACACTGGCCTATGGCACTAATTTTCCCGTAAGTGTAACAGATTTTGAGGCCATAAAAAAAATCTGTATCGACCAACAAATAGATATTTTACTCCCGGGTCCTGAAGATCCTTTAGTAGAAGGCATATATGATTTCTTTAAAGCGGATGCTGAATTACAACATATAATTGTTGTCGGCCCATCAAAAGAAGGCGCACAACTGGAGGGCAGCAAAGCTTTTTCGAAAAAATTCATGCAGCGGCACCACATACCAACTGCCGGCTACCAGGAATTTAATAAAGATACCTTCGACCAGGGCATTGCTTACTTGCAGCAACATAGTTTACCTATAGTTATTAAGGCCGATGGCTTGGCAGCAGGGAAAGGTGTGGTAATAGCACAAACTCACGATGAAGCAATTACAGCCTTCACCCAAATGATTAAGGAAGGACAGTTTGGGAATGCTGGCGACAAGGTGGTGGTAGAACAGTTCCTTGATGGTATAGAAATATCGGTATTTGTACTTACAGATGGTACAAACTATGTATTGCTACCCGAAGCAAAGGACTACAAACGCATACTGGAAGGTGATATAGGACCTAACACAGGTGGCATGGGCGCTATATCTCCGGTACCATTTGCTGATGAGGTGTTTATGAAGAAAGTAACAGATAGGGTAATAGTGCCTACGGTAAAAGGACTGGCTGCTGAAAACATCACTTATCACGGGTTCATCTTCTTTGGCTTGATAAAAGTAAATAACGAACCTTTCGTAATAGAATACAATTGCCGCATGGGCGACCCTGAGACTGAGGTAGTGATTCCTCGTCTTGAAAATGACTTGGTTGATCTGATACTTAAAATGAGCGAAGGAAGACTAAATGAAGTTGTCATAGAGCACAGCGCCAAAAAAGCCTGCACAGTAATGCTGGTATCAGCAGGGTATCCAGGCAGTTACGAAAAAGGCAAGGTGATGACAGGCTTTGCAAACACAGAAAACAGCTTATTGTTCCATGCTGGTACCGCAAATAAAGGCAACGAGGTAGTATCCAACGGCGGTCGTGTACTTGCTGTAACCTCCTTAGCCAATACTTTAGAAGACGCCCTGGAAATATCTTATAAAAACATAGAATCAATTTCCTACGACGGTAAGACTTATAGGAAAGATATAGGTTACGAATTCATATAGTACGAAAAGCCTGGGCCAGTCATCAATATGCAGCTACCTGCAAGAAAGCTTTGCCCAGGTTATCTATAATATCACCCGCGATCAATGCCTCCTGCGATTTTTCTGCGGCTGCAATGTCTCCTGAAAGACCATGCAGATAAACACCCAGCAATGCAGCTTCATGTGCTGAGTAAGGCTGTGCCATTAACCCTGTTACTATCCCCGTAAGTACATCCCCTGCCCCACCTGTGGCCATGCCTGCATTGCCGGTCAGGTTATACCAGCAGTCACCCTCTGGTGTAACAATAGCTGTATTATGGCCTTTAAGTACAATAAATATATTGTAGCGCATGGCTTGTGCCCGCGCCTGCTCCAATTGCATTATACTATCCTTGCTTGCTCCAAAAAGCCTTTCAAACTCCTTAGGGTGCGGAGTAAGCACCGAATTTGCAGGCACTTTGGCCAGTAGGTCAGGGTTTTTAGAAAGTATATTCAGTGCATCAGCATCTATAACAAGGGGGTGCTTGCAGGTTTCAATAAGAGCTGCAAAAGCTTTTATTGTTTGGCTCTCGCTACCCATACCGGGACCAATGCCTATTGCCTTCATCTTTTCCCAATCTTGTATATCTTCTATGTATTTACTTCCGCTTGTCATACACATGGCTTCTGGCACCGCTGTCTGCACTACGTCATAGCCACATTCAGGCACCAATGTTGTTACCAACCCCGCACCTGCACGTAAGGCCGACTGGCTACTCATAGTGATGGAACCCATTTTGCCGTAGCTACCGCCTATTAAAAATGCACTACCAAAGGTGCCTTTATGCGAGAAAGATTTTCGGGGTTTATAAATGTCTTTTATATCCTGCGGGTATATAGCATGATACTGGCTGTGTGTAGAAGAAATAAATGTTTCATCCAATCCAATTTCAAGTATATGTACATTACCGCAAAACACTCCGGTCTCAGGATGCAGAAATGTTCTCTTGTAAAACTGGAAGCTCAACGTATCGCTCACTTCCATAATTGATGCGGCGGTATCAGGAATACTATCTGCTGGTAACCCGGTAGGTATATCTATAGCCACTTTTCTGTTAGGCAATATATTTACCTGATTAATAAAAGCAGCCAGCCAGCCAGTTACGGGTCTATTAATGCCTGTACCCAGTATAGCATCAACAATTACTATGTGAGCCGGAATATCGGTAATAAAAGTATCTGGGGTAAGCGTAGTAACTATTTTACTATCTATCTTTTTTATCCGGTCCAGGTTATCGCTGCAATCTTTTGATAGCTTATCATCCACTTGCAGCAAAAAAGCTTTAACTCCATAACCTGCCAGGTGCATCATACGTGCTATGGCCAACCCATCGCCACCGTTATTACCACTACCGCATAATATTACAAAAGGTATATCTATTGCAAAGGTGGCCATAAGCCATTCTGCACATTTACCTGCTGCACGCTCCATCAGGTCTAGAGAGGTAATACCGGATGCATGTATAGTATATGCATCGCATGCCCTTATCTGTGCTGCTGAAAAGATTTTCATAACCACCAAATTAATGCATTTGAAATTCCGTCTTTAAATTATTTAAAGGCGATACAAAATGGTAACAGATTCAACATAACGATACATTAGATAATTCCACCTTCAATATAGTGGCCATCTAAAATATTATATCGTTAAAACTCATTAACAATAAGCAATCAGGTTTGGTCACAATATTGTAATACCTATCTTTGTTGCGCTTTATATAGGCAGGTTGTATGCCTGAAAAACTAACCATCTTAAAATATATTATAACATGCAGAAGTGCATAAGCCTGTTGGCATCACTCCTTTTTTTAACATCCATAACAGCTTTTGCGCAATCTAAAAACGGTACCGTTAAAGGGTTTGTTTACGATAAAGGAACTGGTGAGCCTTTAATATACACCAATGTATTGTTCCCGGGTACACGGTACGGTGCCCAAACCGACCTTAACGGTTACTTTTCTATTTCGCTCCCTGCCGGCAGCTATACAATGATCACTACACAGGTTGGTTATGACACATCAACATCTACAATAAACCTGTTGCCCGATGCGCTGATCACCAAAAAATTATTCATCTCTAACCAGGGGTTACAACTGAAAGGTGTAGAAATTTCGGGGAGAAAGACCGAAAAGCAAACCCATATAAATGTGGGCGTAACCACCATAACACCAAAAGATATAAAATTGCTACCCAGTTCTGGTGGCGAACCAGATGTAGCTCAGTTCTTACAAGTGGTGCCGGGTGTCGTTTTCACCGGCGACCAGGGTGGTCAGTTGTATATCCGTGGCGGCTCACCGGCACAAACAGGTATCTTGCTGGATGGTGTTACCATCTTCAACCCGTTTCACTCTATAGGTTTATTTTCTGTTTTTGAAACAGATGCCATACGTAACGTAGATGTTTATACTGCTGGATTCAATGCTGAATATGGCGACCGCACATCGGCCATCGTAGATGTACACACTAAGGATGGTAATAAGAATGATATTGCCGGCCTGGTATCTGTATCCCCTATTATGACAAGAGCCTTGCTGGAAGGTCCGCTTGTTAAATCAAAAAAGAAAAACGGTCCAGGGGTCACTTTCCTGGTGTCTGCTAAAAAAAGCTATCTCGATCAAACTTCAAAATCAATATACGGCGGTTTAGGCGAACCGTTTAGTAATGGCCTGCCTTACAGTTTTACTGACGTTTATGGTAAAGTGACCTTAAGTTCAGATAACGGTAGCAAGCTGAATCTTTTCGGCTTCAGCTTTACTGATGATGCTAAGTTGCTTGATCCGCAAACACATGTGCCTATAGCCGATTTCAACTGGAAGGCTTCCGGCGGCGGCGGTACCTTTGTGGTATCACCCGGTAGCTCTTCAGCACTTATAGATGGTAAATTTGCCTATTCACGGTACAATATCAACTTCAACAACTACGCATTAGCTACCCCTAGTACCAGCGAAATAGACAATTTTGAGGCTGGGTTAAACTTCACATACTACCTGCCTCACTACAGTGAATTAAAGTATGGTTTGGAAGTAAGCGGTTACCACACCAGCCTTAGTTATAATGAGTTGCAAAACATCAGTACTACTTTAGAACAGCAAAGTACGCTTGCTGGTCTGTACATGGTATTCCGTAAAAATTTTGGTGAAAAATTCATAATTGAACCCAGCATCCGTTTTCAATATTATTCAGAATTATCACAGGTATCTCCTGAACCACGCCTGGGGATCAAGTACAATATCAATGATAACCTGCGCCTGAAATTTGCAACAGGCCTTTACTCACAAAATATTGTTAGTACCAAGAACGATGTGGATATAGTAAACTTCTTTACTGGTTTTTCACTTAGTCCGCAACAAACAGTAAACGGTACAAATGGCCAGCCGGTTTCATCTCCGTTACAAACTGCTTACCATGTAAGTGGTGGTATAGAATATGACTTGAACAGGGTGGAATTGAACCTGGAACCATGGGTGAAAGATTTTACCAGGTTGATAGAAATAAACAGGTACAAGCTTTATTCTACAGACCCTGATTTTGCAGCAGGTACCGGCATTGCAACGGGTTTAGACCTTTCTGCAAAATATAGTTACGACAGGATCTATTTATGGGGCGCTGCAGGTTTGCAGAATGTAAATTATACCAACATTGGTTCAGACGGAAAGGTACAAACCTATCCTGCACCTTTCGACAGGCGCTTCAACCTGAATATTGTTGGTGCTTACACTGCTGGTAAAAAGAAGGATTGGGATCTTTCTGCACGTTTCAACCTTGGTTCACCTTTCCCATTCACCCTTACCCAGGGCTTTTATGAAGCCTTGACACCAGGAGCAGGTAACAATGTGGGTTCAAACGTCAATCAGCAAAATGGTACACTTACCGCGCTCTATGCAAATGCCATAAACGGAGGCAGGTTATCATGGTATCATCGCCTGGATGTGTCAGCAAAAAAACGCTTTGCACTCAGTAAGAAATCAAGCATTGACCTTACCTTTAGTTTAACTAATGTTTACGACAGGCAGAACATTTTTTATGTGGATAGGTACTCCAATATCAGTATCTTTCAACTACCAATATTTCCAAGTGTTAACCTGACCTGGAATTTCTAAACAGTTATGGCTTTAAAGGATTCGAAATGTTTTCTAACCTTACTATTAGCATCGTTCACATACTGCGGATATGCGCAGGTACATGCACCTGAAGTTGTACCAGACAGGTGGCTATCTGTTGCAGACCAACAGTTCGCAGCTGAAAACTATACACTTGCCATACAGTCTGCCTGTCATTACATGGATGCTGTTACCAGCCTCACTGATGCAAAAACTGGTAATGAGCGTACTAAAGCCAAATACTACATTGCAGTTTCACGGTTAAAGACCAACCAGGAAGCAGGTATAGACGATGCCCGCCAACTAATAGCTACCACACCTGTTGCAGCTTATAAACAACGTGCATCGTATGCGCTGGCACAATACTATTTCAGGCACAATAAATACATGGCTGCCATACCATGTTACGAGGCAGCAGGAATAGCCAACCTGAGCAATGAAGAAATAGCAAACGAAAAATTCGAGCTTGCATATTGCTACTTCAATAACCGCCAACTAGACAAAGCAGAACCGCTATTTGCATCTATAAAAGAACTGCAACAGGGCAAGTATTACGCTGCCGGAAATTATTACTATGGTCTGCTCGCATACAATGCTAACAACTATCCCGATGCTTTAAGCAGTTTTGACCGTATAAAAGACTTACCGCAATATAGTAACATAGTGCCCTACTATATTGCAGAGATCTATTACTTCACCGGTAGCAGAGAAAAAGCGCTTCAGGAAGCTGAAGCATTGGTAAAAAGACCTGAAAAGCTGTACTATGATAATGAGCTGCATCTACTGGCTGCACAGTGCCTCTTTGAAGATCAACACTTTAAAGATGCGCTGCCCTATTTTGAGTTTTACTACGATAACGTAGATAAAATAAGAAAAGAAGACCTCTACGAAATGGCTTATTGCTATTACCGTGTAAATAACTGGACACAAGCCATAGACAAATTCAAATTGCTGAGCAGCACACAAGACAGCCTGGGACAAACTGCAATGTACTTGCTGGGCGATGCCTACCTGCAAACAGGCGATAAAACAAGCGCCAGGAACGCATTTAGTTTTTGCGGTGATATGCCGTTCAATACAAGCCTGCAAGAGACTGCAATACTGCTTTATGCCAAGCTTTCTTACGAAATGGGGTATAATGATGATGCTACACTTGCATTAAAAAACCTGCTGGAACATTTCAAGAAAACAAAGTATAAAGATGAGGCCCGGACATTATTATCCGATCTGCTGGTAAAAACCAATAACTACTACGAAGCTTATTTATACCTCACAGAAGTAAAGGACAAGAACACTGAATACTGGCGGGTGTATCAGAAAGTAGTATATGGCTATGCATTGCAACAGGCCGAACTTGGCGATGTGCATGAAGCAGACAACCTGCTTGCAAGCACGTTGCAACATCCTGAAGACATCAGTTATGAGGCTGCCACCTTGTTCTGGAGAGGAGAACTGGCCTACAGGCAGAACAATTATGAAAACACGATCCGCTTTTCCCAAGAGTTTCTCAACAAGATTGAAAAAAACGCTAACATAAAGAGGGTAAGCGCTGCAGCTACCCGGCCACATGCTTTACTCAATATGGGCTATGCGGCTATGGAAGAAAGTAAATTCAGCGATGCCCGCAAATACTTTAATGAAGCGCAGGTAAACACAGGGGCTGACACCACAGATAAGCAGGAAGCTTTGCTGCATGAGGCAGATGCAGTCTTTATGACCAAAGACTACCCGCATGCAACCAGCCTTTATGATAAGATAATTGCAGCCAACGGCAGCGATGCAGATTACGCACGATACCAGAAAAGCATATTGCTGGGTCTGCAAAAACAACCTGCAGCCAAAATAGCGCTATTGCAATTGCTGATGAACAAAGGAGAGTTATCGCCCATGGCTAATCAGGCACGTTACGAGCTAGCCTCAACTTATATCGAAGCGAACAGGTATAAGGATGCAATTGCCATATTGCAACCATTAACAGGTGTAAGAAATGCAAGTAATCTTGCTCCTAAAGCCCTGCTAAAAACCGGGTTTGCTTATCAACAGCTGAATGATCTTCCTAATGCTATCAGTGCCTACAAGAGCATCATCACAGGTTTCCCCGCATCAGAAGAACGGCCGTCTGCAATGGATGCACTGAAAAACTTATATATAGAAAATGATGAACCGGCAGCATATGCTCAGTTCCTGAAAGACAACAACATTTCATCTACTGACAACAATACACTGGATTCAGCTTATTACAAGGCTGCAGAAGTACAGTTTGCATCTGGCAACTGGGATAAGGCGCGCGAATCGATGACCAAGTACATCAATCAGTTCCCTAATGGAACATTCATTACAAAGGCTCATTATTACCGTGCCGAAAGTAACTACCTGCTTAAAGACGGCAAAGATGCACTTGTTGATTACAGTGCAATACTGAAAGGCCAGACAAATGAATTTACCGAAAATAGTGCGAAAAGAGCTGCCAGTATTGCATACCAGGCAAAAGACTATAAAGCGGCTGAAGACTACTATCGGGCATTCAGGAATACTACAGGCACTAATACTAATTTACAGCTGGCATACAGCGGCCTCATGAAGTCAAGTTTTTATCTGGGTACAATGGACTCTTCATCGGCATATGCTGATTCTCTTATTGCTATGCCTCAACCCGATTCAACATTAAGGACAGAAGCATTGCTATACAAAGGCAAGGTCTTATCCCAGTCAAAAAATACAGAAGCTGCCCAGTCTTACTTCCAGCAGGTGCAAGACAATTCTAATACTACCATCGCTGCAGAAGCGCGGTACAATATTGCCGAATATTATTACAATCAAGATAACCTGAAAGATGCAGAGAAAATGGCCAATGCCACAATTCGCGCATCATCTGGCAACGATTATTGGACAGTTAAGGCTTATCTTTTATTGTCAGATATACTGGTAAAAGAAAAGGACTATTTTAATGCCAAAGCCACCCTGCAAAGTATTGTAAAGAATACGGGGATAGCAGAACTAAAGCAGGAGGCCACCAGGAAACTGGACCAGGTAAAGAAACTAGAGAAAAAACAAAGTAAACTATCTGAAGAATGATTTGCGGGAGTATGAAAAAGTTATTCTTATTGACAGCCGTTTGTGTTGCTGCATCTTCATATGGTGTGGCGCAAACAGCCGTACCTGCAAGAGATACATCAATAAAAGGGGCAACCATTGAGGTGATCCAATCTTACAAGCCTGAAGTAAAACAACGGCCTAAACAGGAGTACACACCTTCTCTACCACCTGTTGATAATACACACCCGGTATTTAACTACAACGTCCCACAACAAACACTTAACTATTCTTACAATTCCTTACCGTTACGCCCCCTGGCACTGGGCCGGGACACTACCCTTCCACCATATCCTAATTACGTAAAACTGGGTGGGGGTAACTTATCTACTCTATTCCTGGACGCAGGTATTGGCAGCCTGAAGGGTAAAAACTATGAAACTGCTTTCCATCTGCATTCCATAACGCAACAGGGCAGCATTCAAGATCAAAAATCTTCACTTACTGATTTTGAGGCAGACGGTACATTGCATAAAGCAAGTGGCCAATGGCATGGTTTCGTGGATGCCATGCGCAATCAGTATAGCTACTTTGGTTATAATCACGACCTGTACCAACCTACGGCAGACAGTATAAAACAAACGTTTACGAGTGTAAAAGTGGGTGCCGATATGCAAAAAGAGAACGCAGCAGATAGCAAGTTCAATTACCACCCTGCAATAGCCGCCTCTATTTATGCAGATAAATTCAGCACAACTGAGACCTCTTTCACATTAAACGCTCCTTTTTACTATCGCATAGATAGTTCGCTTGACCTGCAGATAGCTGCAAATGGTATATTTACGCAGTATAAAAACGCGCAGCAAAGTTTCAGCAACAACATTATTCAGTTCGATCCCGGTATCAACTACCATACAGGGTCGTTTACTGCACACGCTTACCTTTCACCAGCTATAGGCAGCAATGAAAACTACCTTTTGCCCAACCTTGGCGCAACCTACAATATACCCAAAACATTATTTACAATAAACGCTGGCTGGACAGCAAGCGTAAGACAAAACACTTACGAACAACTGACCACCGAGAACCCTTATATTTTCAACTCTTTTGTAGCGCCACAAGGTATGTATGCACCACAGCAAACACGCAGCGACGAAGTATATGGTGGCATACAAACCAATCTGGGTAATCACTTGTCATTATCTGGCAGGGTAAGCTGGTGGCAGTACGACCATTTGCCCGTATTCCTAAACAATATTGGCGATCAAAAACAGTTTAGTGTTCTCTACGATAATAACCTTAACGCAACGTCTTTACAGGCAGCGCTTACCTACAAAGTTGCCAATAAATTCTCTGCCGATGTGCAAGGTATTTTCTATACCTACTTCAATGGCTCGCAGGCAAAAGCATGGCAGGAACCCGGCATACGCCTCAGGGGCTCATTGCTCTACCGCCCTATTGCAGCACTCAGCCTTACAGCATATGCAAATGTGCTGGACCAGATATATGCCTTGCAAAATGCAACAATAGTAAAGCTTGATCCCACACTTGATATAGGTGGTAGCGCCGAATACCAATTGATTCCCAGATTATCTGTTTTCTTACAGGTTAACAACCTCCTGAACAATAAGAATGAACGCTGGCTTGGCTACCAGTCTTACGGCACTAATATATACGGCGGATTGAGATTTAAATTTTAGTATGGTTATGGTCACATTGAAACGATATGCTTACCTTCACTACAATTTTTGATTAGAAATGGACATAGCTAAATATATAGGACTTTTTTTACTAAAAAACCACTTTTGCTACATACATGGTCTGGGCAACCTGGAGCTCAGAAAACGTTCTGCTACGCAGGATGGTGATACCTTGCGCGGCCCCTCTTATGAGGTTGTAGTAACACAAGGTGGCTCAATAGACGATAACCTTGCCAACTTTATAGCTACTAACGAATTTATCAGCATATCGAAAGCATCCAATGCACTACGCGATTTCAGCACCAATTCCCGGGCGCAATTATTGGAAGGTAAAGATGTTATTATATCCAATATTGGGAAGTTCCAGGAGGTAAATGGAAGAATATCATTTATCACAGATCCTAACCTGCAATATACACCGCATTCTGTTCCATCTATGCGTACAGATCGCAGGCCGGATGAAGCTGCTGCTGCGCGGCCTTATACCCCACCATTACCTTCTATGCAGACAAATGCTGAAAAACCCGCATCTCAATCTGCAACTCCACCACCGCCACCAGCCCAATCAACGGCATCCGTTGATTGGAAAAAAGTGATCGTAGCTGTGGTAGCATTAATAGTACTTATTGTACTTGCACTGGTAGCTTTCAAATTTATACAGAACAGGAACAATAAGGCCGAATCAGATTTGCATCCTCATGTATTGGTGCCGCCACCCACTATGGTTCCACCCAAAGTAGATAGCGCTGCTTTATTAAAGAATGCAGATACAATGCGCACCTACAACTTTATTATTGGTGATGAGGAAACCCGCAAAAAAGCCGAGAAAAAAGCAGCGCTTATGATCTCTTATGGTCATCAGGGTGTGCAGATGGTGCCACAAGATTCTTCTATGTTCCTCATAGTGATGCCTGTAAAATGTGCCCCAAGCGATACTTTAAGAGTTATGGATTCCCTCGGTAGGTTCTATGCTTATCCGGGCGTCAGTATTTATCAATAAAGTAATCTATTAAGCAGAACTTATTTTTCAATAAAAGGGCCGAAGCCCTTTTATTTTTTGCAAGATCAAAACCATACACATAAGCAACCACCCATCTAAAGATAGTCCCCTATTCCAGAAGACGCATTACTATACATCAGTAAAAAAAAGAAGATCAGAACTTATTCAACAGCCAGGAATTGCTCTGCCATGGTTATGAGTTCACCTGTAGCTATGTTCAAGTGCTCATTTATCAGAATTCTGTCAAACTGGGGAGCAAATGTAAGCTCCTGTTCAGCCTTTGATATACGTTCATTTAAGCTGAACTCTGTTTCAGTACCTCTGTGAACAAGCCGGCGGCGCAGTTCTTCCAGCGATGGGGCCTCAATAAAAATAGTGAAGGCTATACTTGGGTACCGGTCGCGTATGGCGAGTGCACCTTGCACATCTATATCTACAAGTGGAGTTTTGCCACTATCCCATATTCTTTGCAGCTCAGACCTTAACGTACCATAGTACTTACCAGGATAAACCATTTCCCACTCTACAAAAGCATCTTCATCTATCAGTTGCCTGAATTTCTGTTCATCAAAGAAATAGTAATCCTTAGCATTGATCTCACCAGAACGTGGTGACCGTGTGCATGCCGATATAGAAAAAGACAGGTTGGGACATGCCGTCAGTAACCGCTTCACTAAAGTAGTTTTACCGGAGCCGGACGGTGCAGTAATGATGATGATCTTGTTGGCCAAAGATGTAAACGCTTAAAGGAATGCGAATATAAATTGATAATTCCACACTTCTATGTGCCACACTGCTTCTCATCACATTTTAAAAATACCGAGCAATTATTATTTCAATGCATAGTGCTACAGTTATGCTATATCTAAATAAAAAATGGATCAACCTGCCGTATAGCAAAAGTTAATCCATTCTATATAGTTAATCTAGGTTTTCAGTCTCTATTCATCCAGCTTCAGTACAGCAAGGAAAGCTTCCTGTGGTATTTCCACATTACCTATCTGGCGCATACGTTTCTTCCCTTCTTTCTGTTTTTCAAGCAATTTTCGTTTACGCGATATATCACCACCATAACACTTTGCAGTAACATCTTTACGCATAGCCGATATAGTTTCGCGCGCTACGATCTTAGCGCCCAATGCAGCCTGTATTGCTATCACAAACTGTTGACGTGGCAAAAGGTCTTTAAGTTTAGAACACAACTTACGGCCAAACTCGTTGGCACGGCTGCGGTGTATTAAAGCGCTCAAAGCATCTACTTTTTCAGCATTCAGCAGTATATCCATCTTCGCTATGTCGCTTTCACGGTAGTCAAGCGGGTTATAGTCAAAAGATGCATAACCACGGGTTGATGATTTCAGCTTATCATAGAAGTCAAAAACTATTTCTGTAAGCGGCAGTTCAAATATAAGTTCTACCCGGGTTGGTGTAAGATAATGCTGGTTGATAAGAACTCCTCGTTTGCCCAGGCACAGGCTCATGATATTGCCTATGTAATCAGGCAACGTTATGATCTGCGCACGGATGAATGGCTCTTCAATACGATCTATACGGCTGGGATCCGGCATTTCTGTCGGATTATTTACAATGATCGCTTTATCCTTATCACGGGTCAGGTAAGCTTTAAAACTTACGTTGGGCACAGTAGTGATCACGGTCTGGTTAAACTCACGTTCCAGTCGTTCCTGTATGATCTCCATATGCAGCATACCCAGGAATCCACAACGGAAACCAAAGCCAAGCGCCTGCGATGTCTCAGGCTCATAAGTGAGCGATGCATCGTTAAGCTGTAGTTTTTCCATGCAGTCACGCAGGTCTTCAAAATCATCAGTATCTACGGGGAATATCCCTGCAAACACCATCGCTTTCACTTCCTGAAAACCGGCAACAATTTCCTGGGTAGGGTTAGTCACCTGGGTAATTGTATCCCCTACTTTCACTTCCCTGGCTACCTTTATACCTGTTATGAGGTAACCCACATCGCCTGTTGTCACCTCGGGTTTAGGCACAAGCCCCATTTTTAAAATACCCACCTCATCCGCATAATATTCTGCGTCTGTATGTATGAACCTGATCTTTTCCCCCTTCTTAATGGTGCCATTGAACACGCGGAAGTAAACAATAATACCCCTGAACGAGTTAAATACACTGTCAAATATAACAGCCTGCAGTGGCGCATCTTCCTTCCCTTTTGGAGCAGGGATACGTTCTATAACAGCAGCCATTATTTCTTCTATACCTATGCCCGATTTACCGCTGGCCAGTATTATATCTTCTACCTTACAGCCAATCAGGTCCACTATTTGGTCCTGGGTTTCAGGTATCATAGCGCCGTCCATGTCTATCTTGTTAATAACGGGGATGATCTCCAGGTCATTATCAAGCGCAAGATAAAGGTTAGATATGGTTTGTGCTTGTATCCCTTGCGAAGCATCTACCAGCAAAAGCGCACCTTCACAAGCTGCCAGCGCTCTCGATACTTCATACGAAAAGTCAACGTGACCTGGAGTATCTATCAGGTTAATCACATACTTTTCGCCCTTATATACATAGTCAATTTGTATAGCATGGCTTTTAATGGTAATGCCTTTTTCACGTTCCAGGTCCATATCATCAAGCACCTGCGCCTGCATATCGCGGGATGATATGGTTTTGGTAAATTCTAAGAGACGATCGGCCAGGGTACTCTTACCGTGGTCGATATGGGCTATGATACAGAAATTGCGAATATTTTGCATAAGAAATTAAGAATTGCAAAAGTACGCAAAAATGAGGGGTTTACCGTATCAATACAACGTGTGATTTTTACAATACTTGCGGAAGCAGTATTCAAAAAAAAGCCGGTAATAGAAAATCTCCTTTCCTATTGCCGGATCTGTAATAAAAAACAATATAATTAATACACGTGCTGTCCGCCGTTAATGGCATAGTTTGCCCCGGTTATAAAACTAGCTTCCTTTGACGCCAGGAAAGACACCAGGTGTGCTATCTCTTCAGTGCCACCCAAACGGCCAATAGGTATTTCGGCAACTATTTTATTTCTTATTTCCTCGGCTACGGCCATTACCATGTCTGTACCAATATAGCCCGGGGAGATAGTATTTACTGTTATCCCTTTCCGCGCTACTTCCATAGCCAGTGTTTTAGTGAATCCGTGCATCCCAGCTTTTGCAGCCGAGTAGTTTGCCTGGCCAAACTGACCGCGCTGACCATTTACAGAAGATATATTAATAACGCGTCCGTATTCGCGCTCTATCATTTGGTTAATGACATTACGGGTACAATTAAATACACTATACAAATTAGTTTTTAAAACCGCATCCCAATTTGATGGTGTCATTTTACGAAAAGCGCCATCGCGGGTTATACCTGCGTTATTTACCAATATGTCTATTCCTCCAATTTCACGCTCTACCTTTCCTATCATTTTCTCTACTGCATCGTAGTCGCTTACATCACCTTGGTACATATCAAAATCATAACCAAGCTCCTTCATTTTAATTTTCCATGCAGCAGCTTTTTCTTCGTTGTTATAGTTGGCCACTACACGGTATCCATCGTTGGCAAGCCGTACACAAATAGCTGTACCCAAGCCCCCTGTACTTCCCGTTACTAATGCTACGTTTTTGTTTTCTAAATCCATAACCTTATGAAGTTGTTTGTGACGAAATAATTTGATACACAATGTAATTATTATTTCAATTAACTAGTGAAGCATACAACAGGAATTATCTAACAAAAAACATTAGAGGTGTTGGCATGAAATTTAGTAAACTTTATGTGTGCGAGTATATAGCGCAATAGATAAAATCATAACGTAACAAAACCCAAACACTATGAAGAAGACCCAGATTGTCCCGATTCTCGCACTGCTGGTAGTACTAACGCTAAGCATGTCAGGTTGCCAGGTAATAGGTGACATATTTAAAGCCGGAGTATGGGCCGGAGTATTGATGGTAGTGGTGGTAGTAGGCCTCATTATCTTCCTCATATCCCGCATATTTGGCGGTGGCAAGTAAAATATCCCAATTATTAAACCATAAAAGATAGAACCATGAGCACATCTAAATTTTTCGCAGGCGCACTAATAGGATTAGTTGCAGGCCTGCTGATAGCACCCGAAAAAGGGGAAGAAATGCGTGAAGACATAGCAGTGAATGCCGAAAAATGGAGAAAAAAACTCAACAGGATGCTGGGCAAAACAGGTGCTGAGCTCGACGATCTGAAAAGACTTTTGGGTGAAGAAGTTGAAGGGTTGAGCGATGATGTACGCCACCGCATACTCAATATATTGGATGAGAGCCGAAGCACCGCAAGCAACATAAAAAGCAATTTTACTACAGAGTTTAGGTAAAACCGAAATAATAAAATTTCAGGAAAAAAATGTAAACAGAAGAGCCACCCTGGTATCGGGTGGCTTTTTCATGCGCTCCAATCGGCCACTATTTTAGAAACAGTAACTAAATACGCTACCCTTGCAATAAATAGCCCCGGCATTGCGGCCAGGGCTATTATAATTATTTAATCCTCTAATTATTATTGTACTTGTATTACCTGGTAGGCGTCCTGCCCGTTTTGCGATATCGGCTGGTAGTAAGTATTGTTATACAATAGCACGTCCTGCCCATTTATCTGCTGTTCTGTAGCGCCCTGGGGTATTTCGGTAACAATAGCACCAACAGGAGCTGGTACCACACGGAAAGAATTGCCTTGGTTCACATAAAATGCCCCCCCATAATAATAGTAATCCACATCACCTACCGGTACTGTCACATAACCATTGGGCAGATAGCTGACAACCGCACCCACTGGTGGGGCAACAGCTGTGTAACCAGAACCGGAAGGTTCGTAATATACACCGTTATCATAATAATAGGCCTGGTTTGCAATTGAGAAATATAAAGCATCGGCTGCCAGCGATGCAGCAAAATACCCAAAAGGATGCCAATAAGGCCCCCATACGTACGGATGATATGGGTGGTAAAAATAGGCGCCACCACCATATATATGACCATAGCCGTAACCAGAGTGATATGCATGGTCTGTGAAACGGGCACCACCGCCATAGCCACCAACACGGCCACCATAACCGCCACGGGCAGCAGGTGCAGGAAATGAATGGCTACCTATGTTGCGCGCACCACCATTAAAACCACCACCGCCGAATCCACCTCTTCCCGCTGCTGGTGCTGAAGAACGTGAGAAACCACCGCCGCCGCCGTGAGATCCACCACCGCCGCCACCATGGCCAAACCTTTGAGCCATGCCGTTTTGGGGGAAACAGAATGTAATGAAGGCAAAAACACCAATAATATTTATAAGCTTTATTCTACTGATCGTTCTCATGACTATAAATGTTGCAGAGTGAAATTAATTTTTTGCTGATAATGGGGTTAGTTTGATCTTTTTGGCATTTGCAGGAGCCTTGAACTCAAAGATGCTATTGGGCAATACAGGATTAATTTCCCAATCTGAATAAACAGCTTCGTATTGCGGGTTCATTGGTTTGTTAGTATATACAATAACCAGCTTTACAGGCAGGTAAAAAGCATCATTAGCTATCCAGAACTGAAAGGTTTTGTCCTTTGAAGTACCCGCGATATGAAAACATTCTTTGCCATCTATCTTTGTCATCCCCAGCATGGAGAGGTTGGTGGCATCTGCCAAAATATCGTCAACAAATGTGGGGTAAAGAAAATCTGCCATAGGGAATACAATGCCGTAATCCTTGTTCATGTAGTCTATCATCTCTACAATACTCCCGGGCACTTTGGTGCGGGCATAATGATTTTTGTCAACAGAATAATAGCTAAGTGTTTGGCCGTTATACGACATATACCGGTTACCCTTATCACCTTCAGAACGTATAAGCAGCTTATCGGCCCCCCCTACGTAAACATGTTCTACATCTGAATGCTTTACAAGCCCAAGATCAGGGGTGGTGACATCGTAACAAGACTTTACGGTAGCGCTGCAGGATTTCAAATCCCCTATCATTGCGCTCATCCGGTCGAGCAGAGATACTGCTACAGTATCAATATTGCGCGATTGTGCTTTTACCTGCACCGATAAAATGCAAATGAAAAGCAGGAAAAGTGTGTTTTTTTTCATGGTGTGTTTGTTTTATTATTTGGTATATCAAAATTAAATGAAATGCCGAAGTCTAAGAATGATATAAAGTATGTTTATCAAAACTTTATCAGGGCTAAAGAGGAAAGGCTCCAGTCTATACAACTGAATACAGAAATAAAGCCATGCTAAAATTGTGCCAGATTCCTATTCGTCATCTTACACAAAACGTTATAATTTCCTATCTTTTAGCGGGATAACCAACTTAAGCCCTGACCACTGTTCGTTTACCGCACATACCTTCACATCTACCAACCCATTGGCTAGTGCCAGGCTTCTTATCAGTTCTTCGGTTACATCGGTAGGTATATTGGCTGCTTTCTTGTACCACGATACCCATATCATGCCATCTTCTACTATCTCGTTCCTGAGTTTTGCTATATGCACCTGCAGGTCTTTAGCATTGATAGCAAAATAGTGAATAAAATCTTTTTTGGTTGTAGTATCAGCAAGTAGCGTTACAGGCGGCATATCTGTAAACATGCTGAAATAGTCACCCGGAGCATGCACCAGTCGTATCTTATCTCCCGACTTGATGCCCAGCTTTTTAGTGAGTGATGTTGATGAGTAACCTGCTGACATAAATATATTTACACTATAGGATAAAAGGATTGAAAAGGGCCCTGATTCCATCTAACGCTTTCACCTGTGTGTCGTAAATAAAGTTACAAAAATGGTGTAAGCGTTTCTCAATAAACATATCAACACTAAGGGGTGAAACAATTTAACTGAATGTTTCATTTACAAAAAAGAGACTTATGGATTCCAGATACTGAGCGGAACATCTGGAATACTAACGATATTGATATTTTTATCTGTACATTAGATTATAAACAAGAAGAATAGTTACGCTACAATCACCTTATAATTATTGGACACAAATATGCCAAGCAGTAAAGTATATTTAGGAAGAGTAAAAGATCCATTATCCTTGAAGGAGGCGGAAGCTAATGTGCTCTGGAATGGTACTATGCCATTAAGGGTAAACTTTGATGACGGCCAGTCTGCCTTATTAGATATTAACCATCCACGCGCAGCAGTCTGGGCAAAGATGATCAATCGCATCCAACGCAACAACTTCCCGGCATATGTAGAAGTTGATGCGGATACTGATATCATCACTAGGTTATGCATACCCATTGCCACAAAGGTATTAGCGATACGTACTACAACGGAAGGTCCCGTAGAAGTGGTGCTGAGTGCATCCGATGCGTTGCATTTCCTGCGTAACGATGTTCCAGGTTTCGACAGATTGCACCATACCCTGCAGCATGCAAAAGATACAGATGCAACAATACTGGTCACAGCAACATTGCATCATTTAGATGTTGTTGATGTAAGAGCGCTTCCTGCGTTCTTGATCCAGGGGCCTTTTGATCCATTGCCCGATCCGGAACCCGTAGTGCCTGTTTCGCCGGAAAGATGTATGGAGTTGTTCAGAATGGTAAGTGTGGAGACCTGCATAACAGGTTCAATGACATCTCCATGCATAGCATACAAGTACCCGTATAGCGGGTGTAATGTAAGGGCGCACCTTATGTGTTACATACTGAGGGCTGCCGGGGCAACTCCCGAAAAGATGTGGATATCCCCCGGGCTTCATGCCAAAACTGCCAATGCGCCTAAGTGCGAAGTGGGATGGGGCTGGCATGTCGCACCAACGCTATTAGTAACTCGCCCGGTTGGCGATCCTGAAAAAATGGTACTAGACCCTTCCCTTTGCGATGGCCCTGTTACAATAGCATATTGGAAATCACTGCAAGGCAACCCCAATGCAACCCTGACACCTGCTCAATGGGATGGTTATAATTTCCTGGCAAAAGGGACTGCTACACAAATGGAGGCAGACGACGAAATGGAAAACTACCGGGAGTGGTTGGCCGATCTATGGATAGAAAGCCCGCCACCTTATAAATGCCCGCCAGTCGATAAATAATGGAAATCGACATTGCTGTTTCACTGCCCAATTATTAAACATATCTTATGTACCCAACCACTTACCTGTTTCGTATTGCCCAAACCGTTTCTGTATTTGCTATCGGTGTCATGGCTCTATTAATTGTAGTAGGAAATACTACCGATTACTATACCAACTATCACTTTGTGGAGCACGTAATGAAAATGGATACTATATTCCCAGGTAGCAATATCCTTTACCGCAGTATCAACAGCACTTTTCTTTATCATGCTGGTTATATCTCCATCATTATACTGGAGACTTCCATGGCATTTTGCTGCTTAAAAGGTAGTTGGCTGTTGTTTAAAAACTTTAAGAATGATGCATCGGCCTTCTATGCTTCTAAGAACTGGGCTGTTGCAGGGCTTATTATTGGTATCGTTATTTGGTTCATGGGGTTTGAGGTGGTTGGTGGTGAGTGGTTCGCGATGTGGCAAAGCCCTACCTGGAACGGGCTGGGCAGTGCCGAGCGCATTGTTAGTTTTCTTGTCCTGGTCTTGATCTCATTGCAGATCAAAGAACACAACCCTCAATAGGTTGTCAACTCATGCGTTGGCTTTGTTCCTGAATTTTATTAGCTCTCCTTTATAGTTACACCTTTATCTTTTACACTTATATTGGTAAATGGCGAAGTTTCCCTGAAAGCAACTGTATCTGCCGGTGTGTTTGCAACAAACACCGCCAGCCTTCCATTTGTAAAACTGTCGTTATGAATTGCATCCGGTTTTATGGCCAGGGCCGATCCGTCGGAAGGGACTCTGAAAGTAGTAAATATGATCTTTGGGATATTATCTTTGGGGTTGTCAACCTTACGCCCCAAGGTAACTTTAGCTTCACAAAATACCTGGCCGTCCTTGGTGGTTGGCCTCGGCAGAAAAATATGTGGAAACGGATGGTGCTCTACAAACATACCACCGCCGCCCGAAGGTGACATTGCGTAGTTTCGGATATAATCGGGTAACGATGTATTGTATTCCATGCCAAACAATACTTGGTCAAAACCAACACAGAATTCTTCCTTCGGCTTCAGGAGCTTGGCGCCGTAAAACGCAAGCGTTCTATGATAGTCGGGATGATCTATATCCAGCACAGGTAAGGTCACAGCTCTTTCATTTATGTACAACGATCCCGTACTGCCAAATACATTGGCCGATTCATCAAGGCTGGGTACCATTCCCCCATCTTTGCTGCTCACCCAGTTGGCGCGCACGGTTACGGCATTACCATCTTCCGGTTTTGCAGCTTTGCTTTCCAGCTCCAACAGTTGCTCGATCAATGATTGTTGGGTACAACTTTCTTCTATTAACTGCACACCGGTGCCCTCACCCGGCGTTAAAGCTACTTTGGTGCCCGGACGAATAGGACCATAAATAGCCGTAGTGGTCATTAACGGAACACCTTCCGGGCTTGATCGTATAACAACCGCGTCGTTTAAAAACCTTATATTTTTAATCAGGTCTGGCCGTGTAATATGAATATCAACAGTTTTCCATTTTCGTTGCGCAAGAATTTTTTCTATTTCCACTGGAGATAGAACTGTAAGGGATTCTACGTATGATGTTCTGATTACGTGACTCATGGTGTTTATATTATGTGATTCCGATATTATAGCGAGGATTACTGGTTAAATATAATGTGTTTTTCCTGAATACCAAACATCTGGAATAATAGGCAGTCGAACCCTGTATGTGTACTCAACCAGTTAGGTTGACAGATAACTTGATGAGTTTTTTTATTTGGACCTATGGTACCTTCGCAGTCAGGAACCTTCGAATATTTCGAAACTGATTAAATAATTAAACACACTTATGGAAAATGGAATAGAAAAACCGGAATTTTGGGAGGCTGCTTTTAGCGAGAAAAGAGAGATGTGGGGCTTCGAGCCAGCCAATTCTGCAATATTGACCAAGGATTTTTTTGTTGAAAAATCAGTGAAAAACATTTTGATCCCAGGAATTGGTTACGGGCGAAATGCACAAATTTTCATAGATGCAGGGATAGATGTAACTGGGATTGAAATATCAGGTACGGCTATTGACATGGCAAGAAAGCATTACGGCAATACTATGACGATCTTTCATGGCTCTGTAACAGATATGCCTTTTGATACGTACAGGTACGAGGGTATCTTTTGTTATGCTTTAATTCATTTATTGGATGATGGCGAACGAAAAAAGCTGATCCAGGACTGCTACGATCAGTTAGCTAATGATGGTTGTATGGTTTTTACAGTCATTTCGAAAGAAGCTTCGACCTATGGACAGGGCAAATTTATCAGCAAGGATCGTTACGAGATCTTCGATGGGGTTAACATGTTTTTTTATGACCGGGAATCCATAACGGCTGAGTTTGGTGATGCCGGATTGTTTGAAATCACTGAGATCACTGAGAACTATCCATTTTTCTTAATTAAATGTAAGCGGTAATGGTCGAAGGCCTTGTAAGGAATATTATATACCCTTTTACAAAAAGCTTGAAAACAAATAAAGAATGTACAACTACATCCCGCCTTCCTTACAGGGAGAAATGGAGTTCTGGTACGCAAGTTCAGGGTGGTTAATAATTACATTGTTTTAAATAAAATGCCCGGCCTCCTATGAAGGCCGGGCATTAAGATTTAATAGAGATTACTTGATGATGACCAATTTTTGTGTTTGTGTTTGGCCTCCTGCAGACATACTGGCTATGTAGATACCGGACGCAAGCCTCACTGCATCAACAGCTATAGTTTGTTTTCCTTTTTGTAACACCAGTTCCCTGCTGATGACTGTTTTACCAGCAAGGTCTGTAATGTTGAGGTAAGCAGGTTGGTTGTCGTCCTTACTATCTACTACCGCATTAAAGTTGCCTGCAGCTGGGTTAGGGTAGATAAAGAACGAATTGCTGCCCTGTGCTGTAACATTACTTATTCCCGATGTTTTGTTCAGCGTGTTGAGTGTGCTGTTTGTCGGTACAGGCTTATTAAAGTCAAAATAGATGCCTGCACGGTTCTTTATTTGAGTGCCTGTTGCAAGATTCTTTTTCAGTTTTACAGTATAGGTAAACATGCCGTTGCTGCCCGCTTCATCATCTTTCTCAGCTGGGAGATCTACGTTGTTAAAAGCAAATTTGGCAATGCCATTGTTAAGTGTTACCACGCATCCAGACGACTGGTATTGCGGCCGAAGTGTGGTCCAGTCCAGGTTCGCATCGAGCGTATCCAGCACCACTATGTTTTGTGCCATATAGGTACCGGTGTTCTGGAAGTGCACCATGTATTCAAGTGTAGAATCGGTATAGTTGATGAGACCTGTAGGTCCTGTACCCTGGGGGCTAACAGCTATAAAGTTAGGGTCAAAGGAGCCTACCACTGGAGTAGTAAAATATACTACGTTATTCCATGGCGAATAGTCATTGGCCCAGTTGCTGATAGGTGAGGTATAGGCAGCGCTATCGGTAAATACAAGGCTGGTTCCCAGGGGAATATTGGCCGGAACATTATAGTCAATATTAAACAATTGTGACGCACCGGGCTGCAAAGTAGGAAAGCTTCCTGCATCGTACCAATTGCCCGATCCGTTAAATATTGACGAAGGAAAAAATGTTGCACCATTCAGTTGTCCATCCGTTCTATAAGTGGCTTGTATGCCCGTTTCTGCAACTGTACCCTGGTTCTGCACTATCATTTTCTGTTCATAAGAATATCCGGGGATAGGGAAGTTATTGTTCCAGGTACTGATATGTATATCGTGGATAGGTGTTATAGAGTCTGCAAAATTCACGGTGTGCGTGCAGTTAGCAGCGGCGGTTGCAGTTACGGTTACCGCATTGCTCTGACAGCTTTGTAGCGGATAGTAAGACAATACAGTTTGTGAAATGGTATAGGTACCTGACGGTACTATGAAAGAGTAGAAACCACTGGCATCGGTATAAGTGTAGCCTATACCACCGCTGCAATGTAACTGTATGTTCTGCAGGCCTGCCTCGCCTGGGTCTTGGGTGCAATTGCCATTAGCATCATGATACACATTGCCCTGTATGGTGCAGTAGCAGCTGTTGTTGGTTGCATTGTAGCCCACATGCGAAAAGTTATTGGCAACACATCCGTTAGCATCTGTCACATGTACATAGTAATCACCCACAGGCAGGTTGGTAACAGTCGCTGTTGATTGTGCATTGCTCCAGCTATAAGAATAGGGCGTTGCACCACCGCTAGCGGTAGCAGTAATGGCCCCGTCTGTATTGAAGATGCACGTTGCTGCTGTAGCAGACAAGCCTACGCTAACAGGCGATGTGGCATTGATCTCTGCATATTTTGTAACACTGCAACCTGCATTATCCTGCACGGTAACGGCATAATAACCGGCAGTCACACTGCTTAGCGACGCAGTAGTGGCACTGTTGTTCCAGGCGTAGGTGTATGGTGCTGTACCGCCGGTTACAGTAGCGCCTATGCTGCCGTTAGCCTGTGTACATGTAGCATTAGCTATGCTAAAGCTCACACTGATAACATGCACTGGCGGAATAGTTACAGTGCCTGTTCTTACACAGCCATTAGCGTCGGTAATATGAAAACTGTAGTTACCGGGAGCCAGGCTGGTTGCACTGGTACCGGTTTGTGCAGGATAAGTACTCCATGAAACGGAGTAAGGTGTCGCCCCTCCCGCTATAGTTAAAGTAGCGCTGCCTGTAGCCGATGTGCAGGAGCTGGCAACAGTGCTGTAAGTAGCTGTGATAGGGGTGGAAGCCGTTACACTTGCTGTACTGTTCCCGGTGCAGCCGTTGGCATCTTTTACTGCAACACTGTATTGGCCTGCCAGCAAGCCGGTAATGGTGGGTGTGGTAGCGCCATTGCCATAGAGATAGGTATAGGGGCTGGTGCCGCCTGAGGCAGTTGTAGTAATGGCGCCATTTGCCTGTGTGCAGGTAGCTGGTGTAGTAGTAACATGTGCAGTAATAAGCGGTGTCTGATTAATGTAAACGGGACGGTTGTTAGTGCAACCCACAGCATCTGTAACAGTAACCGACACATAACCTTTAGACAGGCCGCCTATGGATGCACTAGTGGCCCCGTTCGACCACAAGTAGCTATACGGTGCTACGCCGCTGCCCGTTATGGAGCCTACCGTAGCCGTGCCATTGGTGCAGCTGGCTGCTGTAGCGGTAACGTTAAAGTTAAATGATGGAAGAGAATAGAAGTTTACAGAATCGGGCTGGTAAGCAGACCCTGTAACGCAACCGGTAGCATCAACAATGGCAACACCGTACTGCCCATTGGGTAGCGATATAGGGTTGGTGGTGCCCACAACGGTGTTGGTCGCAAGGTCATACCACTGGTAGGTATAGGGGGCAGTGCCGCCAGATGGGCTTACTGTACCGATTGATAACGTAGGACAGGTAGGGAACGTATTCGTAACTGTGTAAGTAAATGGCGGGTGCGAATAAGAACCGTAGCCCATATGGCTACCTGCATCGGTAACACTGAGGTACAGAGGCGCGCCCGAATACCCGGTAAGCGCATCGCTTGTACCCGTCACCCCGGTGTGGGTGATAGTAGTATATGTGCCTCCAGAGTACACCTGCCATAGTACAGTGAGTGGTGGGGTTACGTTAGTAAAATTGGCTGTAACAACACCGTTGTTGTTGCAGGGTGGTGTTGTAAGCGTAAAGGTCACAGCCGGCGTTTGCGCTTTTACGGCACAAACACAAAATACGAGTAGTGCGGTTAATAATGTTTTCATAGTGTTAGGTTTTTAGTGAAAAATGTACTCTTTATCCATTCCAAAGTTAGAGAGATGAGAAATGCATAAACTGAGTATAAATACCTAATTTGAATAATTAGTACTAATACCCACTGCATGTCTTTTTTATTATGGATAGGTAGTTCCAACACGAAAAAAATAATCTTTTTCTGATGTAGCCTACCAACTGGGCTTCACCAATCCGAGTCATTTTTCAAGAGTTTTTGAACAGCATACAGGCATAAAGCCGAAGAAGTTTTCAGTGATGTAAGCGCAACTTTACCACGCCCCAGCAGAGATGTATACCACAAACAAGGCTGGCGCAGATGCGATGGATATCGCTATCTGGCCAGCCTCAAAACTTATTTGAAACGTCTGCTTATTGATTATTCTTTACCAGGCGCTTTGTGATCATTTCATCACCACATTTTAGTGTAACCATGTAGATACCTGATGCTAATTCAGCAACTGGTATTGTTACGGTGCCAGACTGCTGGTTACCAAGATCTTGGGTGTACACTTGTTGCCCAATAACATTGGTAATTTTCAGGGTTGTAGCACCGCTTTCAACCGCTGCGTAAGTAAGTTTTGCCACGTTGGCTGCAGGGTTTGGCACAATGCTTACGTTCAGTTTATTTGCTGCCGTTACATTAGCAACACCCGCTGTTGATGGTACAGCAAGGTCCAGTTCAAAGCGGTTGTCGCCCTGGCTGGCCGGGTCGCTGGTTACATCAAACTCATACACATAGCCTTCACTCAGCATTTCCACTTTGTGCAACCATTTATCGTGCAGGTAAACAACAACACCCGGATCAACTTCCAGGTTATCTACGCTCATTTCATATATCTGCTGTGCATCGGTAGTAAGGCCCAGTTTTATTACCTCACCAGGTACATATGGCCTTACATCTATAGACTGCTGTACACTGTCTGCTGAATAGCTGTAGAAGTTCAGGTCGTCATTTTGAAGTTTCTCACCATCAAATTGATCATTGTTGTCACTTGCACTATCATTAAAATATACCAGCAACCTATCCCAGGACTGTGTTTTGAAATCGCTTGTTATGTGCAGTTGCAGTACATTGCTACCCATATCGTCTGTGGTTTTGAAGAGTGCAGCAGGTGTTTTGGCTACTTTGCTGCTTTCGTGGAAGGTCACAGTTGCGCTTGTATTAGCTGTAGCCCTTATTTCGAATGCAGCGTAAGCTGGGAGTATGTAAGATACATTCCTGGGTTGTGATACATAACCACCATCTACTCCCTGCTTGGCATCCCACACCCATATGTTGCTGCCTACAGTACTTCCATAATCAACGAGGCTTAGATCTATAGGTGCTGCATATGGGTTACCTATAAGATTGAAACCTTTATTTAAATTGGCAGCTAATGTAGCTGTCCTGTCGCCTTGCGCTAGCGTACCAAACATGTTTAATGTGGTAGGTGATGGTATGTAGGTTGCTGATGTCAAACCCTCACCACGCGTGCCCCTTATCATTACTCTTATGCCTTCCATTGGGTTCCACTGGTTCACGCCCGTATCTGTCATACTGGTATAAGGTATCCAGCCGGGGTTAGCGCTTGTTGTTGTTCCATTTGCAGTTAGTGGATTGTACCAGAAAGCTGTAGGAGCGTTGGTACTTGAGTTAGTAAAGCCGTTGGTGCTGCCACTGGTTCCCGAAATATCAAATGCATACGTCAGCTGAGATAACGCAGTATTAGTTGTGAACGGATGAGCCAGGAAGCGATAAGCACGCTTGCCAGGTATGTATTGCTGTACCTGCACAGGGCCGGTAAAGTAGTTACCACCTGTAGGGCCACGTCCCATAGTTGCAGTACCTGTAGCATCAGAAATGAATATAACAGTGCCGTTGTTTGTAAATGTACCCAGTGTAGGATAGTAACGTTGTTTAATGTGTATGCGACTATTTACAGGAAGTGTAACGCCTGCAGAGTTATTTATCTCCAGGTTATATATGGTGTCCGATGCAGTGAGTGTTTGAGCTGTAGAACCGCTGAAGGAAAGAATACCAGCCCCACGTATAGAGCAAAGTGTTCTTGCATCGCCATACACCTTCAGTTTGCCCAATGTATCTATTATAAGCAGGGAAGAAGCATCGATGCTGAAGCTACCTACCTGTACGGTAACGTTTGTAGATATTCTTGGCGTGTTTGATGTACCGGAAATAGTTACAGCCGTATTGGAGGTGGGTACAGAATTTGAGCTCCAGTTACCGGCAGTATTCCAGTCACTGTTCACATTACCGGTCCAGCTGGCAGAAGTAGCAGGGGCATTAACAGTAACCCCAAGTGAAGCAGTGGGACTGATACCGCTACAACCATTGTTGTATATTGCAAATACAGTAACCGTTCCGCTACTTGCAGTGCTGCTGAAGTTGATACTTGCATTGGCACCCGATGGGGTGATAGTAGCACCAGAACCTGTGTATGCCCAGGTATATGCTACATTGTTTTGGCTAGTTACAGAATAAGTAACATTGGTTGCACCTGCGGCTACACTTGTAGGGCCAGAAGTGAAGACAGGCTGAGTAGGAGTTGTATTCGAAATAGTTAATGAAGCAGTAGCACTGTTCACACCACCGCATATATTAGTTACTACTACCCTGTAGTTAAATCCGCTCATAGATAAAGCTGCACCGGTCAACTGCAATGAGTTTGTTGTAACGCCGCTGTAAAGACCCGTTATATTACTTAAATTAGTAAAACCATTACCGGCATCCACCTGCCATTGATAACTTAAGCCAGTGCCTGAAGCCGAAACGGTAAATGATGTGTTGCCACCGTTACATACAGTTACAGCAGCTGGCTGCGTATTGATCTGTAAGCCACCTGTAGCAGATACGGTCACTGTGCTTGAGTTTGTAGTTCCGTATGCATTAGTTGCTGCTACATAATATTGGCCTGCACTACTGGCGTTAGCAATAAAGGTCAGGTTGGCTGTTATTGCCCCATTAATAGCATTACCGTTAAAATACCACTGATAAGTAGCAGTAGCACTTGTAACCGATTGAAGTGTAGTATAAGTATTAGGACATACACTAACGTTGCCTGGCTGTGTAGTGAACACAGGAGGAACTGGATATGTAAGCGTTATAGAACCATTTCCTGTAGTTGCGATCCCGTTACCAGCCGAGGTAAGTGATGTGAGAGACGTATTGTAATATGATGAACCACCGCCACCACCGGAAGCAGCCGAGCCGCCGCCACCGTACCAGCCACCGCCACCGCCGCCACCGGTATTTAAACTCACGTTAGCGCCACCGTTGTTACCACCATCGCCAAAAGTACCTGCCACCCCGGAATTGCTTGTTTGGGGCGTGACGCCACCTGCGCCACCGGATGTTTGGTTACCACCATTACCGCCATTAGGGTAGAATGCAGAACCGAAATTACTACCGGCATAGCCTTGAGTACCCCAGCCACCGCCACCAGATCCGCTTACGCCGCTTCCACCACCACCGCCGGCAACTACAACGCGATTGCTATAAGTAGTACCACCAATGCGGATGTCGGACGCGCCACCACCGCTGCCAGCAGTATTAGGAAGAGCATATATATACCCACCACCGTTATAACCACCGTACTGGAAAATGTTTCCAGGAGGAACCTGGCTTCCGGCTCCACCAACATACAGGTACAATGTCTGGCCTGGCGTTACCGCCAGTTTCCCATTGACTATCGCACCGGTGGCAATAGTGTTGTTGCAGATGCCGCCTCCGGCGCCATTCACTACAAAGTCAATACTAGTGACTCCTGCAGGCACCACAAAAGATTGCTGGCCACCAGTGAAACCAAATGTCTGGGTGAATGATTGCGCGTTTGCTCTTGATAAGAAGCAGCAGACCGCAATTAATAACGCCATGGCGTTACGCCTTGTGTTTAGATGTGTCATAGTTTATAAATTTTGCTGTTAGAACGCTCTCTCCCATATCCTTTACAGCAATATTTAAGTCGAGGCACAGCTGTCAAAAACTACTCACGTGGGGAATAGTGGCTTCGATATTAAACACAGTGCAAATATGGGTTTGTAAAAACCAAAGCAGCTATTGTCGCCATTACAAAAGCGTTACAGAATGGCTATTACGGGCGTTACAAAAACGTTACAGAACGTAACGGAAAGAAATACAGCAAATAATAGATTTAATTATATTTTATGTATAAGATCGTTTAGCGCGTCATCGTCTTCAACAACTAATTTTTTGATGAGGCGATGCTTGCTTACACGCATTGCGGGAGCACCAACGCCCAGCATGGATGCCATTTCTTTTGGTGAAAGGTGCAGTTTGCTGAGCATTATGAACCTGATCTCAGCAGGTGACAGATCGGGTATCCTATTTTTCAAACGGTGGAAATACCCCTTATGTACTTTGTCAAAAGTGTCTTTAAATTTATCCCATTGCTCATCGGTCAGCAATATCGACTGCTGCAATTCAGTTAATAATTTGTCGTCAACAGGAGTGGCCTGACGATCAACCTGTGTCCTATTCCGTTCTGCTTCTGCTGTTATTACTTCTATCAGTTGGTTTTTTTCCTGCATGCGTCGCGTAAAGTCCTCCAGTTGATTCCGGGCTATTTCTTCCTTTTGTCTATGTTTCAATCGTTGCTTGTTGATGAACATCAACGTAACAACCGCTATAAAAATGACCAATGCGATCAACATATAACGCTCTGTGCGCTTTTGCTTCAATTCCTTGTCCTTAAGCACATTTTGAAACTTCAGCGAATCTGTAGTTTTCTTCACTTTGTACTCTGCCTCTATTTTTGCAAAAGCACGGTCCTGATCTATATTATAAAAACTGTCCTGTAGAACACGTAACATCTTAGAGCTAATAAGAGCATCCTTATAATTGCCCTGGGCACCATATATATCCGTGAGGTTTATTAAGACTATAAGCCTAAGTTCTGGCAGGCCCAATTGGTTGCTGATATTGAGTGCAAGTTTTTCATTATATAGTGCCAGGGAGAGGTCAGCCGCACTTTTTTTTGTATTGTCTCTTGACAATTCAAGATAGGTCTTTCCTATATTATTAAAATTATAACCTGCCGACCGCAAATTGCCAGTTATCTGTATATATCTAGATGCTTTTGCCAGGTAATAAAGTGCACTGTCGTATTGCTCAATGCCTATATAAGCGCCACCTGCATTATTATATAGTGTAGCCAATGTAGCGGGGTCGCGTATATCAGCTTCTTCCATTGTTATTGCCTGCAGGTAATAAGGTAACGCACTATCACTCTCGCCCGCTTCAGTATAGCAGGTGCCGATGCCGTTCATGGCCATCTGCTGATTTTTTATCCCGGCAAGGCTGTAAGCTTGTTTGGCCTGCAACATGTAGTTGATGCCCTTGTTATACTCATGATTACTTTTATATACCAGGCCAAAGGATACCAAGGTCTTTGCAATGCCTACGTTATCTTTATTGGCCCTGGCAGCTGTAAGTGCATCCTGGAAATATTTCAAGGCCACAATGCGATCGCCTTGTAACGAATAACCTCGCCCTAAAGCCATGCTGGCCGTCATGATACCATGCTGGTAATGCAGATCTGTAGATAGGTCGAGCGCGCTCTTTCCGTACTTTATACCTTTTACCGGATCAGTTTGACAATAATTAACAGCTATCTGGCTGAGTAATGATATTCTTAAAGTATCCTCCTTCACCGCAGGAAGCAATGTCAGCATAGAATCGATCTTTCTTTGTGTGGTTTGACCAAAAAGATCGCCGACCACGCAAAAGAAAAAAAGCAGTAGCGTTGCTGTTTTAGTAATGTAATTTATACCTGCACTCATTCAAACAATATATTATTTCTAAAATATCCTATATAGCGATCGAAGTGGCAAGATATTTAATTCCTGGAGAGTAGACTAATATTTACTAAAGTCAACCATCGACACAAACTCAAGAAGTCTTTTAATGGAATGTCGAAATCGCACTTGCGCGGATATGCTTGTTGCAAGGTCATCCATACAGTATAGCGCACTACCAGCCACCTTTCCAACTAAATACAGGTCGGTAGTGAGCATGACCATTAGGCTGCAATTCACCTATGGTTTTTATACGATGTGGTTCCGTTGTTGGCATAGTACAATTTACTTATTGTTGCTGATAAACTACGGCAAATTCTTTGGAGAAGTCCGTTACCTTCATTTTCCCTATTGCCGGGTTGTTTAAAATATAATCTTCATATATTTTTCCGCTGTGGATACTTGTATTCAACTGCACAAAACTTTCCGCAAAGCTTTCATTCATACCAAAAGTTTTCAGTCCATTTAGCTGTTGCTCATCACTAATAACTATCCATTTCAGATCAGGCTTACCAATTACAGTACCTTCTTAGATCAAAATATGGGCTTACCACTATTTCACGCTATACCTAAAGTATCTCTTCAGGTACCGAATACCGATTGTGTTCTTTTAATTGCTTTATCCAAATCAACTCCCTTACCCAGTACCTCTTTAAATAAGTCGCCGGTTGAGCGGAGGCGATCAATCGCATTAAAAATGGTAAAATCGCGCATAGTGAGGCCGGGTTTAACTTCGTCCCAGTCCAGCGGCATAGATACGGTAGCCCCTGGCTTGGGCCTGAGCGAGTATGGGCCCGCGATAGTGGCACCGGGACGGTTCTGTAAAAAGTCAAGGTACATCTTCCCTCCCCGCTTGGCTACCATACGTTCCAGGCTGGTATAACCGGGTATCTGTTCATGTACTATACCTACTATAAGGTGGGCAAACGTCTGAGTCTGTTCATAAGTATATTTGGCGCCCATAGGTATGTATATATGCATGCCCGTTGAGCCTGAAGTTTTACAAAAAGAGGGAACACCAACAGCATCAAGCACTTTTCTCACCTCAAGTGCTGCTTCAATTACCTGATCGAAAGTATTCTTGTCAGGGTCTAAATCTATAACACAATAATCGGGGTTATCAGGACTTTCTACCCGGCTGAACCAGGGATTGATCTCTATACATCCTAATGATGCCATCCACAGCAAGCTACCCACACCTGTACCTACCAGGTACTCTTTGTGCTCACCTTCGCTGGTGGTATAAGGAAAAGTTTTAACCCAATCTGGTGCCTTACCCGCCACATCCTTCTGGTAAAAACTCGACCCATGGATCCCATTCGGAAACCGGTTAAGTGACATGGGCCTATCCTTAAGGTAAGGCAACATATACTCTGCTACCTGGTAGTAGTAGTTAAACATATCGCGCTTAGATACTTTATCCTCAGGCCAGTATAGTTTACTCAAGTGGGTAAACTTCAATTCGTGACCGTTTACTTTTCTTACCTGGGTTTCATCTGTAGGGTTTAGTAAAGTTTTAGGCACACCTCCTTTGGGTGGCTTTATAGCCTCTGCATGTTTGGATTTCTGGGCAGGCACTTGCACTGCATCGTCCATTACAATATCGGTAGTGTGCTTTTCGGTCTCCCGAACCACATCTTTGGCTTTTTTATCTATACGCATACCCTGGAATGATGGATGACGGAACACCCCGTCATCAGTAACTTCTGTAAATGCAACTTCACATACCAATTCAGGTTTCAGCCATATTGCCTTTGCATTAGGCGGGTTAGGCCTGAACCTGGAAGGTTTATTTACATCTGGCATTTCGTTAAATGGTATCTCCTTTGTAACAAGTGGCTTAAACTGGGCCATCATTTCTTTTTGCACCTTTTCAGTAAAGCCGGTACCTACTTTGCCTACATAATGCAACACTCCTTTTTCATAAACCCCTAGCAATAAAGAGCTGAACTGTTTAGGAGTATCGGCATTTACAGTATATCCGCCTATTATCACTTCCTGCCTTTTATGCACCTTTACCTTAAGCCATTCTTTAGATATGGAATCAGGAATATATATACTATCAGCTCTCTTCGCAATCATACCTTCAAGCCCCATTTTCTCTGTAGTATGGAAAAACTCAATGCCCCCGGTGAATGCATCACTCACACGAATACGGTCATTATCAGCCGGAAGCACCTCTTTTAATACAGCCTGTCGCTGGCTAAGTGGCAGGTTCATTAGATTCTTACCCTTGTACCATAGTATGTCGAAAACATAATACATCAGGTCACCATCAGCTTCGCTACGCCAGTTTTGCAAGTTGCCAAAATTGGAGCCCCCTTTTTTATTCAGTACAACTATTTCACCATCTATTACCGCATTTATGCTCCATGCCTGCAGTGCTTGGTAAATGGGGTAGAATTTATCGTTAAAGCTCTTATTATTACGTGAAAACAGATCTACTACACCCTTATTAATAAAACCCAAAGCCCTGTATCCATCCCATTTCACCTCATATATCCATTCAGTATTATCAAAAGGCTCGTCCACAAGTGTAGCCAACATGGGTTTTATGCCAACGGGCATTTTAGATTTGGGGGCATTGTTGAGTATAGCCGTTATATCAGTGCCTTCAACCACCATATCAGTTACCATTTCGCTTTTCTTTTTCATAGATTTTCTTGCAGGTTCAGAGGTTATCGTATGATTACTATTGCACACCCTATCAAATAAATTACAAATCTTACCTAAAGTTTTACATGAAATGATAGGACTACATCCCAAACAATATCATCCTTAAATATTTATCTTCCAGTTTCATCAGCAATCAACCATCAACACTTTAGCATCAGTTTCTTTGGTGGATTTTGATGTTTTTTCAAAAGATCTATTCTGCTTATACTTAGCCACACTTATAAAATTCTCTTACTCGAATAAGGCTGCGTAAATTTTATGCCACATAACCAATAATCTAAAGACTCACTCGGATTATAAAATTAAATAATTACATATTTATAAATGTTCCATGTACCTATATATTCTGATACCCCTTAACATAATACCTGTTTTAGCAGAATTTAAATCTAATTGCTTTCAGCGCTCGTATCTGTCTTAGCAGATGAATACAACTTTAACCAAAATATTTCTATTTATTCTCTTCTGTGCCTATCCTGCCTGGGCAAAAGCCGATAGTGGAGTAAAGGGAAAAGTCATTGATAAAGCAACTCACGAACCTATTGAGGGCGCTATAGTAACTGATGGCGTCCCCAACAACATAGAGATAACCAATAAAGAAGGCGTATTCAACCTGGAACACATTGCTAGCGATAGCGTAATAGTGGCATTAATTGGATACGAACCACAAAAGATAAAAGTGGAAAACCACAAACCTTTACATGTAGAACTTGAAAAAGGAGCCATCTCTTTAAAAGATGTAGTTATCACCAACAGCTCAACTCTTAAAACATACAATACACTTACCGCTCTCGACCTGAACATGTTGCCAGTAAAATCGGCACAAGATTTATTAAGGCTTGTACCTGGCCTCTTTATAGCACAGCATCAGGGAGGGGGGAAAGCCGAACAAATATTTTTACGGGGTTTTGATGCTGACCATGGCACAGATGTAAATGTAACGGTTGATGGAATACCTGTGAACATGGTATCGCACGCACATGGCCAGGGTTATGCCGACCTGCACTTCCTGATACCTGAAACCGTAGCCAGCTACGACTTTGGTAAAGGCCCTTATTATTCAGACAAAGGCGACTTCACTACCGCAGGCTATGTAAGTTACTACACCAAAAATGTTCTGGATCAGAACATGGTAAAAGTAGAAGCAGGGCAATTTAATACCTTCCGCGTGATGGCAATGATCAACTTGCTCAGCAACAAAGCCATGCAGAAAGGTCAAAACCTCTATGTTGCTGGTGAAGGCCTTTATTCAAACGGTGGTCCTTTTTCGCTGCCTGAACATTTTACCCGGTACAACCTGTTTGCAAAATACAATACCAAAGTGGGCAATAGCAGTAAGCTTACAGCTTTGGTATCCACGTTAAGCTCTGGCTGGCGCTCAGCAGGAGAAATACCAGACCGCGCAGTTGCCGAAGGGTACATACCTAATCGTTTTGGTGTGCTGGACAGTACCCAAGGTGGGTACACCAGCCGCACTAATGCCAGTATAAAATTGGTCACTACCCTCTCGCACAATTGGACAATAGATAACCAGGTATGGTATTCCCATTATTTCTTTAACCTCATCAGCAATTTCAGCTATTACTATTATTACCCCGTAACTGGCGATGAGTTTCGCCAACGGGACATACGCGATGTAGGAGGCTATAATGGCAAAGTATCAAAAACCACATCGGTAGATAATGCCACTTTTACTTCGTCTGCCGGCATAGGGCTCCGGTACGACAATATACCTACCAACGAACTGGACCATACCGAAAACGGTCAGTTTCTTAATTACCTGCAATATGGCCATGCGAAGGAGTTAAACACCAACGCGTGGTTAGATGAAACTTTACGCACAGGCAAATGGCTGTTTAATGCAGGGGTAAGGATAGACTACTACCATTTTTACTATCAGAACCTGGCGCCACTGGTAGATACTGTTGCATCTAAGACATTCACCGGGCAAGACCCTAATGCACAAAAAACTATAGTTAGTCCTAAGCTAAGTGCTGAATATACTTTCAACTCCAATATACAGGCGTATATCAAACTAGGTAAAGGCTTCCACAGCAACGATGCCCGCGTAGTAATAGCAAACCAGGGATTTGAGGTTTTGCCTGCAGCATACGGTGCCGACCTGGGCATCAACTGGAAACCCCTTCCAAACTTATATATCAATACGGCTATATGGTACCTGTATCTGCAACAGGAATTTACATTTGGGCAAGACCTTATAAATCAACCGGGAGGCCCCGTATCGCCCAGCGGTGCAACAGTGCGGAAAGGGATTGATTTTTCGGCACGGTACCAGCTTACCAAATGGTTATTTGCCAATCTGAACCTGAACTATGCGAACCCACGATATGCAGACAGCGCAGCAGGACATAACTATGTGGAACTTGCCCCCACATTCACCAGCACTGCCGGGCTCGACTTCAGGTTTAAGAATGGTATAAACGGTGGCATTAGCTACCGGTACCTCCACAACAGGGCAGCAAACAGTGATTATACACTGACAGCACGCGGGTACTTTATAACAGACCTCATCATAAACTACCGATGGAAGCGATACGAAGCGGGTGTGGCTATTGAGAACCTGTTTAACCAGGCATGGGATGAATCACAGTTTGAATATGTATCACAGTTGAAAGGCGAAAACAAACCAGTAGATGAGGTTAGCTATACACCCGGTGTACCATTCTTTGCTAAGTTTAAACTGAGTGTTTTCTTTTAAACACCTTCATTTGCCAGGTTTTTTATCATTGCCGACAGGGGAAAAAGTTTTTAGTAATGATCCAATAAAGAAATGGCGCTAAAAAACGTAATTTCAAATATTGGAAAACTACAGCATAGTTATATTTATACTGGCCATCATGATAGGCCTGTCTGCAATTGCAGATAAGATAAAGCTGCCCAGTCCCGTATTACTTATAGTAGCAGGAATAACTGTGGGGTTCATTCCTGCTATTCCAGATGTTGAACTTAATCCCGATATTGTTTTCCTCATCTTTCTGCCGCCGTTGCTGTACGATGCTGCGTTCAATATTCCATTCAGGGAATTTAAGGCCAACATCAGTACTATAGGCACGCTTGCCATATCGCTTGTTTTCATCACGGCTTCGGGCATAGCTGTTGCAGCCCATTATATGATACCCGGCATGAGCTGGCCACTGGCATTTGTATTGGGGGCAATACTATCTGCAACCGATGCAGTTGCAGCAATCAGCATCACCAAAGGCTTAGGGCTTTCTCGCAATACAAATACTATATTGGAAGGTGAAAGCCTGGTAAACGATGCGTCTGCATTAGTTGCCTACCGTTTTGCCGTTGCAGCCGTTACCGGCACTGCATTTATATTGTGGAAGGCCTCTTTACAATTTGTAATACTCATGGGTGGTGGCCTGCTTATAGGCTTTATAATGGCTAAATTTCTTGCATTCATTATAAAAAGGGTACAAGAAAATCATTTAGCTACTATCAGCTTTATGCTGTTAGCACCCTTTGTTACCTACCTGTTTGCCGAAAACGTTCACGTATCTGGCGTTATTGCAGTGGTTACTTTGGGTTTAACAATAGCTCGTTTCAGTAATAAAGTATTCTCAGACCACCTAAAGAGGCAATCAAAATCCATTTGGGATATTATCATATTTATGCTCAACGGGTTGATCTTTATCCTTATTGGCCTGCAACTGCCTGTTATTGTAAAAAACATTAGCCCTCAAAAAGTACTACCATATGTTGGCTATGCTTTTATTATAACCGTCCTCGCACTTTTACTGCGCTTGACGCGTGTCTTCCTTCAAAAAACAAACTTGCAACGGGCTTTTAAGAAAGGCGATGGTAAAATTACAGAGACCGCATTGCTCGATTTTAAGAATAGTTTCATCATCAGTTGGTCGGGAATGAGGGGTATTGTATCACTAGCTATTGCAATAGCTATACCTGAGCATCTTGCTAATGGTCAGCCTTTTCCTGAACGTAGTGAAATAGTATTCATCTCCATAACAGTTGTATTGTTTACTATAATTGGGCAGGGGCTCACACTGCCGTGGTTGGTAAAGCGGTTAAAGATAGACCAGCCCACTTCCTAAAGGAAGATGCAGCTGTCCCATACCATGTATCAGGCTGCTCTAATTCCCTGCATCAGGCGGGTTATTTAGATAACTGTCATCTTTCCCTTTTTTAAATTCTAGCTTACCAAATTTGTAGGTAAAGCTGATGCCTACAGAACGGTATGGCAGCTCACGTATGTTGTAAGAAACATAACTACTGGTATTTATAGTGGTTACCTGGCTTATGTATTTGCTGAATATATTGGTAGCAGTAAAGCCTATACTCGCATTCTTGTTCCAGAACTGTTTACGGGCGGCAATGGTATAAGTAAGCGACTGAGGTGTACGGCCCTGCAGGTTTTCTGATGCTGAGTTGTAATTTGCAAATGCCTCTGTTACCAGGTTATGCGGCAGTTGGTAGCTGCCATTCAGATTGAACCTGAAACGATACCCTATAGCTACACCATTTGCAGCAAGGCTACTCTCTACAAAACGCTGGGCTGCAAGCGTAAAAAAGTGCAGGTTCAGCTTTTCTTTAATGTTCAGCGACGCATAAAGTGTAATACCGGTATTGTACTCCTTACCTATATTCTGCACATTAGACACCGATACATTTTCATACACCGAGTCGCCAACAGCATAGGTAGGATAAAAAATAGTAACAGGTTTTTGGTCCTGTCCATCCATACGCTCAAAAAGGGTTACAGTTATATTTCCCGTTTTACCAAAACCTTTATTGTAGCCTAGTTCTATGTTATCTCCTATTTCAGGCTTCAGTAGTGGATTACCTGTAGTTATATTATAGGGATCACTCCTGTTTACAAATGGGTTCAGTAATTGGTAATTTGGCCGCTCTATACGGTGCGAGTAAGATAGCCTTATATACTGGTCATCTTTAAACTCATGCATAATGATAATAGATGGCACCCACGAGTCATAAGAAGGTATAGTTGTATTCAACAGATCTATGCTATTGTCCGTATGCTCAAAACGAAGACCAGGTTTTATCTTTATCTGTTTTGTTCCAAAAGATGCAGATACATATCCGGCGTATATTTTACGGTCGTAAGTAAGCTGATAAGATTGTGTGTTATCAGGAATAAAACGTTGCGAACCAGTGTCAAGTACCCCTACATCAGCAATACTATGTATGTTTTGGAATGTGGTTTTAACTCCGGTCTCCAGTACCAGGTTTTTATTCACCGGCTGTGTATAGTCAGCAGCAATATCTGTTTCCCTGTCCGTACCCGGGCTGTGGCTCTCAGAACCACTATATGGTTTCGGTGCGCCACTGTAGGTTTGGTAAAGAGTGTAATCACTTACAGGGTTGCCAAGGCTGGAGCTATAAAGAATATTCAATTCCTGCCCCTCCTTTTTAAATGTCTTCTTATAAGCCAGGCTTAGCTCCACAGAGTTATTCTGGAACCGGCTATCTGAATTACGAAATCCAGAAACATCATTAGTTGTTCCCTGGTTGGGGTTCTGTGTATATTGATCCTGGCTGTAAAAATTAGTGTTCCTGTTAGCAAGGTAATTGTATCCTACATTAGCAGTAAAGTTATCGTGTTTCGTTACATTCCAGTCAAATCCTATACCCGATTGCAAACCCTGTCTTTGCAGGTCTGTGTAACCATTCTGGTTAAGGTGCAGGCTGTCAGATGATGTCCTGTTCTGCGAATTAGGGGTACGTGATATCAGTTGTGCATTACCACTAAAATAGGCATTAACATCAAAATTGCCATGCTTCACACCCAGGTTCACAGATGTGTTCTCCAGCCGTGTACCTGCAGAGAGGGTTATATTCCCATTTACCCCCTGCATTTTATTTTCTTTCAAAATGATGTTGATGATACCACCTGTACCTTCCGCATCATACTTGGCACCGGGGCTGCTGATCACTTCAATGCTTTTTATCTGGCTGGCTGGTATAGCAGATAGCGCATCAACTGGGCTATTAAATATGCTGGAGGGCTTGCCGTTGATCAGGAACCGTACATTTCCATTGCCCTGTATATCCACGTTACCATCTATATCTACACCCACCTGTGGTACTTTCTTCAATACATCCAGCGCCACCCCACCCTGCGATGTTACATCGTTGGCTACATTATACACTATCTTGTCTATCTTATTCTCCACAACAGGCAAGGCCGCTGTTATAGTTACATCCTTAAGTGTATGTTGCGATGATCGGAGCGAAATGGTACTTAATTTCACATCATTACCACCCTGCGTAATAACAACGTTATTTATAGTATCACGTTTGTAACCAATAAACTCTATTGTTATTATATAATGTCCTTCAGGTACATCCTTGATTGTAAAGGCTCCCGAAGTCTCGGTAGTAGCGCCGGTTACCACTTTTTTGGTTTGTTGGTCAGACACCACAACGGCAGCAAACTCTACAGGCTGATGTGTAGTTTCATCAACCACCTTTCCTCTGATGCGCCCATTACCGGTCTGGCAATAACCGGTGAGGCACATAAACATAATAATTATAAAAAGTGTAGCTTTTTTCATTAAAGCAGGGCAGTTGCCAGCAAACATATCCACCCAAACTGTAGATTTTTTGAATTCAGATAATTTATCCAATATCTATGTCCTTATTTTAATTAAGGCAACTATATACTTAATCCAATCACACAACTACTTACTATCTGAGCAAAACTGTTTGATCAATTGGTCCGCTTTGGGGTCACCCTTTTCTTTTGCTTTATGCAGATCTTCGCAAGCCCCCTTCATGTTGCCCAGCTTTAGTTTTATCTGTCCCCTGAAGCCATAAGCATTCTTAGTATCCGGGGCTATGGCTATTACTTTATCCATATCGGCAAGGGCATCTTTATATTTATCCTCGCTTACCAATATAGCCGCCCTGTTGAAGTAAGCCTTGTCAAACTTCTTATCCAGTTCTATTGTTTTGTCAAAGTCTTTTTTTGCTGCGGGTAGGTCTTTCAGTGCCAGCTCGCAGGTGCCCCTATTGTAGTAGCCGTCGCGTAGCTTGGGCACAGCGGTAACAGCTTTAGTGTAGTCTTCTATAGCGCCTTTATAATCCTGTGCATTTTGCTTGGTAACGCCGTTTGATAGCCACTCACTGGCTGACTGCCCTTTACATAAAGCGGCGGGGAATAGGACTATTATTAGTATCAATAAATGCTTCATGATCTCGTGTCATTTTTATTCTTGGTGTTGTAATTTATTTAAAAAATGTCATTTCATTGCCATTCTAAATCTACCATCTCTTAATTATACAATTTCCTTTTCAGCTTATCAGATAACTTATATATACTGTGAGATTTTGCTTGCTCGGCAAGCCAATGGACAGTATGATGATATGCAAACAAAGTAACAATGACATAAAAAAGTTCTTTACCCGGTAAAAATATTACATAGAAAACAAATAACTTCAATTATGGCATACGATGAAAAACTGGCCAATCGCATCCGCGAAAAGATGGATGGCCTTGACAATGTTGAAGAGAAAGCAATGATGGGCGGGCTCACTTTTATGTATAATGGTAAAATGTGTGTAGGTATAATAAAAGACGAACTAATGTGCCGTATAGACCCTGTCCTGCATGATGCAGCCGTGGAAATGCAAGGCTGCCGGACTATGGACTTTACCAACCGCCCCATGAAGGGCTATATTATGATAGATGAGACGGGTATGAAGAGCAAGAAGGATTTTGACTACTTTGTGGACATGGCATTAGATTACAACAAGACGGCAAAGGCATCGAAGAAAAAGAAAAAATGAACAAAACCAGGTTAGAAGCTTTTAGTGATGGAGTACTGGCCATTATCATCACCGTAATGGTACTGGAGATAAAAATACCGCATGGGGCAGACTGGGCAGAACTTAAACCGTTGATACCCACCTTCCTCAGCTACCTGTTAAGCTTCGTATATATTGCTATTTACTGGGGCAACCATCACCATATGTTGCACTCTTTAAAAAGTGTGTCTTCAGGCATCATCTGGGCCAATATGAATCTGTTGTTCTGGTTATCACTCATCCCCTTTTCCACCGGGTGGATGGGTGAAAACAATTTTGCACCCAATACCATACTTGTATATGGCGTTTTACTGTTAGTCAGTGGCGTATCTTTTGTCATTTTGCAAAAACAGATAGAAAAGCACGTACAGGATATTGATGCCTTAAAAATGGCCTTCGCCAACATGAAGAAGAAGGGTATAATATCTACTATGGTTTATGCAAGCGCTATTCCATTTGCTTACGTGTCGCCCATTATATCAGGCACCCTGTTCCTGGCTATGGCCATCATTTGGCTGATCCCCGATAAGAATATCGAAAAGGCACTCACCGAAAAAAGCGACGAACAATAAGCTGCACTTAATGCATTTTAGCCCCTGGCATAAGTATCGGGCAAACTACATAAGTAAAGGAGACTACTTTTTCCCATTAACTATTGGCGCCAGCCTGCTCCCAATAAGCGTTATAGCATTCAGCAATTTTTCATGGCTCAGCCCTGCGTTATCCATCTGGAAGGTAACCCGCGATATACCACCCAGCGCCTCGCTGTGGCGTAGTATCTTGGCTGCTATATCTTCAGGACTACCCACCAGCAGTGCGCCCTTAGGGCCCGTTTGCGCATCAAAATGCGAGCGCGTAACTGGTGCCCAACCCCGCTCCTTACCTATTTTTGTAAACGTTTCAGCATAGCCGGGGTAGTACTCATTCGTGGCCTGCTGTGTGGTATCGGCTATATAACCCAGCGAGTGCAGGCCCACCTTCATTTCGTCGGGCGGATGCCCTGCCTTCGTCCACGATTTGCGGTACAGATCTACCAGAGGGGCAAAGCGGTGGGTTTCACCACCAATAATGGCCACCATAAGTGGCAGCCCCAGCATACCGGCGCGCACAAACGATTCGGACGTACCACCCACACCCAGCCATATAGGAAAAGGATCTTGCAGCGGACGTGGGTACACTGCCTGGTTATGCAAAGCAGGCCTAAACTTACCACTCCAGTTCACCACCTCATTATTGCGTATATTCAATAACAGGTTCAATTTCTCCTGAAACAGTTCATCATAGTCTTGCAGGTTGTAACCAAACAACGGGAACGCTTCTATAAACGAGCCCCGGCCCACTACCATCTCCGCCCGCCCTTGCGATACCAGGTCCAGCGTGGCAAAGTTCTGGAACACACGTACCGGATCTGCAGCGCTGAGCACCGTAACCGCACTGGTGAGGCGAATGCGTTTAGTTCGAGCGGCTGCAGCAGCCAGTATAATGGTAGGGGCTGAATCCAGGAACTCCTTGCGGTGGTGCTCCCCTATCCCAAAAATATCAAGCCCTGCCTTGTCTGCAGCCTCCATACGCTCCAGCAGTTGGGTTATTGCCAGGCTGCTGTTGTCCGATACACTCATGTCGCTATTCAGTATAGCAGCTGCAAAACTATCTATTCCTATTTCCATATATTATTCCTTTCGATTCCGAAAATTACTGAATTGACAAGACCCATTACCGAATGCAGATATAAGCCCAATCTATTCAAGCCTGATTGGCTTACCATTCCGCTCTCTAACCGTCATTTCGAACGCAGCTTCTTCAGCGTAGTGAGAAATCCGTTTGATCAAAGAACTACAGTCAGTCTATTGAACTTAATTTTAAAATAGACTGGCTACCCACTACTTCGTAAAATAATCGGGCGGAAAAAATTCCTGGCCATATTTCTCGCCCAGGTATTTCAACACTTCAGGTGGCGGGGGCCCCTGTGGCGGCGGAATGGTCTCGCCTGCAGCTATCGGCTTACCTATCTCCCGAAACATCTCGTCCATACCTGCAGGTGTTACTATGCACAGCAAGTGTGCCTCCTGGTCCGATTCGTTTTTGAAATTATGCACCGCACCACCAAACGGTATATTGATAAATGCGCCCTTGCGTGCAGTATATGTTTGTGTTTCAGAGCGTACCACAACTTCCCCATCCAGCACATAAAAAGACTCCTGCACATCCTTGTGCGCATGCGGACCCGGGCCACTATGTGGCGGCACTTTCATATCTATTATAGCACAGTTGCCGTTTGTTTGCGCACCCGTCAACAGTATGCGGTATGCTCCACCGGCTACAGCCAGCGTCTCCCCTCCATTAGGGTCTATGGTAATTACAGAGTTTGGTCTCATGATGTATGTATTTGTGGTGGGAAGTTAGGAAAATTAATGACCCGGATAATGAGTTCCGTAACCCCCACAACAAACGCCCATAGCTTTTCGCAACAGTTTCATCCAGAGCATTTTCGTTGATCGCTGCGTGTGCAGGATATATATGATACCCGTCTTCATCAGGTAGGCAGGTTCGAGGCAAATCGAAACTGTCGGAAATATTCCGGGTAGTCTATTAAGCGTTTTTAAAAACCTAGGCTAATACCACTTCTTTATTATATTTTCCCTTGTATTCCAGGGGTGACATTCCTGTAAATTTTTTAAAAACTTCTCTAAATGCTTTTTCGTCTGAATAACCTACCTTATCCATAACCTCAAAAATGCTCTCCCTGCCTTTCTCAAGATTACTTTTCGCTACCTCCACTTTCACTCGTTGCAAATATTCTACGGGCGTATTGCCGGTAGCTTTAATGAAACGACGGTCAAAATTCCTCCTGCTTGTTGCCAGTTTTGAGGCAAGTTCTTCAAACGAGAATTTTGCGCTTAGATTTTCTTCAATATAGGTTTGTGCATGCCCTATCAATTCATCACCATGATTTTTTTGTGTTTCAAAAATGAAGAAGGGGGATTGCGAAGTTCTGTCCATATCGATCTGAAATATTTTAGAACAGTAAATTGCTGTCTCCCTGTCAAAATATTTCTCTACTAAAAAAAGTATCAAGTGCAAGAACGAGTAAGCTCCGCCATTGGTATATATCCCCCTGTCTGCAGTTATTAACTTATCTTCCTGGAGGTCGATATTCGGAAAAGTTCGCCTGAATTTATCCGCCAGGTTCCAATGGGTAGAACAGCTCTTTCCTTCAAGTAATCCTGTTGCTGCCAGCAAAAATGCGCCAGAGCACATTGTAGCTATTTCCGCACCGTCTTTATATTGCTCCTTGATCCAGCTGATAAGTAAGGCATTGTCTTTGATCAAGTGCTCATCATATGAAATAGACGGTATAATAATAAGATCTGTTTTCTCAATTTGAGCTATATCTACAGGATGAATAGAAAAAAAGCCGGAATCTAGTTTCACTTCTTTTACAAAGCCTGCAATGCATATTTCCATCTTCGGCCTGTTTCCCATCCTTCGCCAGCGGGCATTAGCCGTGTTTAATATCTCAAACGAACCGGCTATGCTACTCAGGTTTGCTTTGCCTTGAGGCGCTATGATGGTTACTTGCTTCATTGCTTTTTTATGTAAAGGTAGCAAACAACATTGTCCAAATCAACCCAGTACAATGTCCATTTCACAACCATTTTCAAGTAAAACAAGACATTAATTTTGTGATCAACAATTGATAAGAGTGCTATAACGCATTTTTTATTTTAGAATCGTAGTAGAATGAAAAGAGTATTTTTATTATTAATACTTATTTGTTGGGCGGCATCGATCTCCTATAGCCAGCAAACAAATGCTGAAAAAATAAAACAAACAGAAAACCATAAAACAAACAAAACAGTCATGAAAAAAAACGATTTCACATCTATTATCGTCGTAGAGCAAACACCATCAACTGCCTTCAATGCCATTAAAAATTTCCGTGCATGGTGGTCTGAAGAAATTCAAGGTAAAACTGACCAGCTCGATGAAACATTCTTTTATCACTACAAGGATGTGCATTTATGCAAAATCAAGTTAATTGAAATGGTTGCTGATAAGAAGTTAGTGTACCAGGTAATTGAGAACGAATTCAATTTTGTTAAAGACAAAACAGAGTGGGTAGGCACTAAATTAATTTTTGAAATAATACCAGGCGGAGACAAAACTAAAATCGTTTTTACCCATGAAGGATTAGTGCCCGAATACGAGTGCTATAATGTATGTAACGATGCATGGTCAAGCTATATTCAAGGGAGCTTGAAGAGTTTAATTACAACCGGAAAAGGAAAACCAAATGGCATAGAAGGTGGGCTTAATGCTGAATTAGTAAAAAAATGGGGGTTACCAAATAAATAAGATAAATCAAATAATATGCAACAATCAAACTTTACGACAACCATACTGGTTGACCAAACACCGGAACAAGTATTTAATGCCATCAACAATGTACGCGGCTGGTGGCAGGGAGAAATTGAAGGAAGCGCAACAAAACTGAACGATGAGTTTAGTTATAAAGTTGCTGATATTCATTTCTCTAAGCAAAAAGTAACCGAACTGGTTCCCAACCAAAGAGTAGTATGGTTAGTGACAGAAAGTTCGCTCAACTTTATTAGCGATAAAAGTGAATGGACGGGTACCGAGATCATTTTTGACATCACTAAACAAGACGGCAAAACAAAGCTCACATTCACCCATAAGGGGTTGGTGCCGCAAATAGAGTGCTATGATGCCTGCTCTAACGCATGGAGCCAGCTAGTTCAGCAAAGTTTAATGAGCCTGATAACGACAGGCAAAGGGGTTAAGATATTTTAGAACAATCGCAATTTTTAAAATAGCCGGTTATGAATAATTACGAAACATTTTACCTGTTACATCATAAGCAAAAGCCTTTGATCATTGGAAACGCATGGAATGTAAAAAGCGCTCAACTGATAGAGCAGAATGGCTATGATGCCATTGGTACATCAAGCGGGGCCATATCAAATTCGCTGGGGTATGAGGACGGGGAAAAGATACCGTTTAGTGAGCTATTATATATTATACAACGCATAAAAGCCAGTACAAATATTCCATTGTCGGTAGATATGGAACGGGGCTATACTGACAACCTAACTGAGTTAGTAGAAAATATCCAAAAGCTTGTTGATATAGGTATAGCAGGCATTAACCTGGAAGATGCCCAGGGAGAAGAAATTTATTTAAAAAAGCTCAATAGCATCAAGGATCATTTGGAAAGAACCAACCAGAAATTGTTTATCAATGCGCGGACAGATGGTTTTCTGCAAAAAGTAGAATCACCTCTTGAGACCACAATAAAAAGGGCGAAGCTGTACCAGGATGCAGGAGCTGATGGGCTATTTGTTACCGGCGTTTCAGATGCATCGATCATTAAAGAGATCGCAGATGCTACTTCCCTTTGTTTAAATGTAGTTGGCACACCGAAACTTTCATCTATCAAAACACTGTCCGAATGCGGGGTTCGGCGTATAAGTATGGCTGTTTTCCCTTACAAAGCAACCTACAACGAGTTAGACAAAATGCTTAAATCTGTTATAACAAAACAATCTTTCGAACCGCTATTCCAGTAAGAGCCTGGATAGACCAGGCAGTACCCAAAAATTAGCGACGCTCCGATTGGCGTGATCTCCCCTTTGATTGTCGTTTTTACCCCCCATGGGTTCAGAAAGGGCACGGTACATTTGGGAAACAAATCTTTAGTTATGCGAAAGTTGATGATGAAGATGTCTATGTCGGTAGATGGTTTTGTAGCCGGGCCTGATGGGAAGAATGATTGGATCTTCAAATCCTCAGATGAAACTTCACGGGCCTGGTCCGTGGCGCAGAGCATGGATGCAGGCCTTATTATCATGGGCAGGAAGTCGTTTGAGAATATGGCCCCATACTGGCCTACTGCCACCGGGCCTTTTGCCGCGCCGATGAACGAGATCCCCAAGGGTGTCTTTACCCAAAAAGGATTTAAAGGCCTCGCTCCGGTACCGACAACCACGCCAGAGCAGGCGCGTGCCGCTGCTTCCTGGGCTGAGGCGCGGGTTTTCAATGGCGATCTTGCCGAAGAGATATTGAAACTCAAATCCGAGCCGGGGAAACCGATCTTAGCTATAGGGGGTGCCGGCTTTATGCGTAACCTGATAGCGACAGGACTTATAGACGAATACCACTTAATTACTCATCCGGTGATGCTGGGCGAGGGACTGACGATCTTCACCGGGGTTCCGCAACTGGGCCTGAAGCTGGTGGATGTAAAGGCTTTTCCCGGGGGAATTGTAGCGCACACTTACCACGTATAATTTACATCAATAGGATTAAAACCGCAGTAGTGGCCTCCCTGGGCGACTACTGCGGCAAACTATGCGCATCATCATCAAAAATCTTGTTTATATCTATCGGTCAGGGGTATCAACGATTGCGTGGTGGGTTTGGAACCAGTACCAGGTTGCGACCTGAATCTTGTTGAAAATCTTGGCTTTGGTTAGTCAATGCCCGGCGGGCAATAAAAAATAAAACCGGGCATTGGGGAATTGGCAAAATTGCTAAAAACGTTTCTGGTGGCTTATATTAATTTATTTTTGTTGCTGCTCAATGCCCGGTTATGCCTGGTAGCGGGCATTGGAATTTTGTCTGAACTATGCTTTTGATTGATTTGATTCTTAAGATTATTGCTTGTTTGACCTACGATAAATAGAGCAATATACGATGGGCGGATGGGCGTTTCCAAATAAGAATATGCACATTTTTAAATACATAATTTGTGTTTGGGCTTTGTAATGCTATTGAACCGTAGTACTAATAATGCCGATCATAGATCGGATTTCTATTGGCAGTTCTGGATGCCTTGCAAAACATCCAAAACATTGGGGGGGGGGGGGTGTAAAGTATTATTATTTGTGATGATTATCAATACAATGGTGCGTACATTCAAAATGACACTACCGGCAGGGCACCTTTTTCTATCAAAAAATAATATGTAGTTTTATAACCACTATAATTTAACCCTGACATGCAAAAGCAAATTATCCTGACCCTTGCAATACTAATCACATTGCTTGCATCTTGCTCTAAATACAAAGCTGCCCCTCCTATCCAGAAGGTGTATAGCGGTATGCTGGTTAACAATACCGGCAGCGTGAATGGGAAGCCTCAGAACAATTGGGATACCGTACGGAACTACCAATTGACGGTAACGCAACTTCCAAACATAAAAGCTGTAGTTGTCGGTTTTTTTGGTGTAAGCCCAGGAGACACTTTACTGCAGGACACCACCGGAAATAACGGCCCCACAACTGCCACAGCACATTATTACCTTAACGCCAGCAACGGGAGTTCCGGGGAAATATATTACCTGTATTATTATGCGGCTAATGACAGCATAGTAGGTGAGTATTTTGCAGAACCCTGCTGCGGGGTCATAGATCACCACTGGATCTATGGGAAGCATTAGGGTGATATGTCGAGGATCTGGTTATGCCCGGTGGCGGGCATTGGAATTTCGTCTTGAACTATGATTCTTTGATGAATTTGATTCTTATGACTAGCAATCAAATTATCTCTAATAAATAAAGCAAGATACGATGGGTGGGTGGGCGTTTCCAAATAAGGATATGCACATTTTTTAATACATAATTTGTGTTTGGGCTTTGTAATACTATTGAACCCGTGCTCGGCTTAGTGTTCACACTAAGTCGTACCCGGCCCGCAATCTCCAGATTGCCGAATATTTTTCTTGCGCGCAGTCTTCCGAAGGATGACTCGTGTCTACCTAAAGCTGCCGGTTTGCAACCGGAATTTGTAAAACTGCTGTTGACAATTAAATAAAAGCCAATAGCTACTCAAAAAGCCCCCTCGGGCGCGCAGTCTTCCAAAGAATGACTCGTGTCTGCCTAAAGCTGCCGGTTTGTAACCGGAATTTGTAAAACGACTGCCGATAATTAAATCAATAGCCTATAGAAATTCGCCTGTTGATTTGTGGAACACTTCTGCTACTCAAACAGTGCTTTTATGTCAACCCCCAACCCTTTGCAAATTTCATCCAGGTATAGATAAGATGGATTAACGCCGCCGGTTTCCAATCTTTGAATACTTTGGCGGTCCTTATTAACCTTGTAAGCTAAATCCTGTAAGGATAAGCCTTGCGAGATTCTTATCTCCCGTACACGCTCACCCAACTTATTTAGTTTGTCTTTTTGAGCACTACTTATTGGCATATGGTCAATAGTAGGCATAACGTAAAAAATAAATGACAACGAATTTGTTGTCATTTTAAAATATTCTTTCTATAATTGTGTTTAAGATATACAACCACATAAAATATTTGTCCTGCTTGCGGGGAAAAGGATGGGTTTGTTATGGGTACGATAATAATTCGTACCCTGCTCATTCTGCCAAAGCGAAAAGGCCAGATGACCGCAGAGCCCGCCATTTAACAACATTCACAATGAACGGGGCTTATAATTACACAAATGCACTAAAACCAGTAATGGCCCTGCCCACGATAAGTGAGTTGATCTCCTTGGTACCTTCATAGGAGTAAATAGCTTCCGCATCGGCTACAAAGCGTGCCACATCATATTCCAGCAGTATTCCATTCCCACCCATTACTTCGCGGGCATGGCTTACCACATCACGTGTGCGCAGGGAGCAAAATACCTTGGCCAGCGAGGCATGCTCATCGGTAAGTTTGCCCTCGTCTTGCAGTTGAGACAGGCGAAACACCATGGTCTGCATAGCAGTGAGGTTGCACAACATCTCTACCAGGTGGTTCTGTATCAGCTGAAAGGAGGCTATGGGCTTGCCAAACTGCTTGCGTTCGCGGGTATATTTCAGTGCGCTTTCATAAGCGCCCCGGGCACAACCCACTGCCTCCCATGCTACCCCGGCACGCGTCATGCGCAGCACATCGGCAGTGTCTTTAAAACTATTGGCTTCCTGCAGGCGGTCGGCTTCTTCCACCCAGCAATCGGTAAGCGTGATAAGGGCGTTCTGTACAATACGCAGCGCCATCTTATCCCGTATCTTTTCAGTGGCCAGCCCGGTGGCGCCTTTACGCACCAGGAAACCCTTTACATTATCATCGGCCACATCGCGTGCCCATATCACTATCACATCTGCAAAGGTGGCATTGCCTATCCATTTCTTCTGGCCATTGAGCACCCATTTATTGCCTTCGCGCCGTGCCGTGGTGGTAAGGCCCCCTGCAGCACCCGAGCCTACTTCCGGCTCAGTGAGGCCAAAAGCGCCTATCAGCTGCATTTGCTGCATACGGGGCAGCCATTCCTGCTTCTGCGCTTCGCTGCCTTTCAGGTATATAGACCCCATTGCCAAACCGCTCTGCACGCCGAAGAAAGTAGCGATAGAGGAATCGATACGGGACATTTCCATGGCCAGTATCCCCTCCATCTGGTGCGACATACTAGGGCAACCATAACCTTTGTAAGTAACCCCACAAATATTCAACGCTGCCAGTTTGGGTATCAATTCAAAGGGGAATTCCGCTTTAAGCCAGTATTCGTTTACTATGGGGCGCACTTCTGTTTCCATAAATGCACGCACCCTCAGTTGCAGCGCACGTTCTTCTTCCGTAAGCGTAAGCGAGAGATCATAAAAGTCTCCATCTATAGGCGGCAGCTCTTTATGGTGGTGCGGACCGATCATTTTCATCAGCCCCTTTAGCTGGGCATCATCCAGCTTGCCCAATTGCTTCATAGCAGCAGGTAGGTCCACTTTTTCGGCGAGCTTACCTATGGCATCTATATCCACCTCTTTAAGCAGATTGTACGCTTGCCTGATCTTTGAAAAAACTGATGACATGGCGGTTGTTTTGACGTGATTGAAGTAAAGATTATGAACTCTTCTTACTATATAAAATTACGCCATTAGCTAAGCATAACCCGGTATGAACTATCGCTACATCTTAACTTACACCTGCTAACGGAACCTGCAAGTCATAAGTGCGAATCAAGGATGTTTAAAATTTTACTTTGCAGTTATTATCTTTTTCCGGTGCTGTACACCCCACAATGCCATGGCATCTATAATGGGTTTCAGCGTGCGCCCATATTCGGTCAATTCATACTCAACCGTTATGGGCTTGGTATCTTGCACCGTGCGCGTGATCAAGCCATTTATTTCAAGTTCCTGCAGTTCTTTCGATAGCATTTTAGAGCCTATGCCTTCCACCATACGCTGTAGTTCCATATACCGCTTCTTACCCAGTGCCAGGCACCCTATGATCATAATTTTCCACTTCCCGCTCAGTAGGTCCTGGGTATCATTGATAGCCCGCAAGTGTTGCTTGCAATCAACCGATATTTTTTCAACTGCTATGGTGTCTCCCATGTCTTGAATATTGGCGCTTTCTTAAAGGATAGTACTTCCCTTTAGGAAACCCCTATCTTTTGTAAAGTTATGTCATCTAATTTTACAACTCATTAATCAATCACAAAAAAATTGCAACCTGCATATACAGATATGCATCTTTTAAAAAACAAAAAACATGAAAGGACTAAAAATTGCCTATTGGGTCACTACCGGCCTTGTTGTACTGGCTATGCTGGTTTCAGTGTATAATTACTTCTTTAATCCAGCCTTAAAGACTGCGTATGCACATGTGGGGTTCCCAGATTGGTTCCGGGTAGAACTTGGAATTGCAAAGCTGCTAGGCGCACTGGCGTTAGGTATCCCCGTCATCTCAGCGCGCATTAAGGAATGGGCATATGCTGGTTTTTTTATTAATTTCTTTTCGGCATTCCTTGCTCACTACGAGATAGGCGACCCGGTATTTAACCAGGTAGCGCCGCTGGTTCTCCTTTTGCTTGTGGTGGTCTCATACATCAGCTTCCACAAAGCTGTATTGCAAAACAGATAGCCTCCTAGTTCACAAGCCTTTCTGTGAAACACTGTACCTCGTGGAACTGTGTATATCTCTTTCAGTCAATTTATATTGGTACATCTTACCTTGCACCCGCCATCATAACCTGTAAACCAATAGCGCAGATCAAGAATGCTTAAAAAATCAAACACAAATTCAACAACCCTGTCCGATGACCGGACAGGCCAGACAGTTGAGCTAATTTTAATATCAGCCACCCCAGCTCATTTCAGTCGCAACAAAGCCTCAGATGTCCGGTTTCGGCTTTAAAAGCAGACAGGACAGTCTATATTTCTATGTCTTTGCGAAGCACGAAGCCATCTTACCGAATACGAGGTTTTTTAAATATATTTACGACACCTAATCCCAAAAGAATGCAAAAAGCAGTTCGCATCTATATCCCATTTATCCTGGTAATACTCTTGTCTGCATGTACGAAAAGTAAAACAACTCCACTACAGCCAAGCGGTTTATCCGGCACTTACAATGGCTGGTCTTATAGAAATATTCAGATCAATGCCGGGGGTACCAGTTCCAACACATGGGACACAACATTAAATACCCATGTTACCATAACACAATACTCGCTTTACCCTAAGTGGTTA